>Ga0208766_1000110_pt1 | contig 41357 bp, 39 predicted proteins | sample ETN01SmetaG_3_FD_185792 | JGI IMG/M metagenome (GOLD analysis project Ga0208766, IMG submission 185792) | Marine microbial and viral communities from oxygen minimum zone, Eastern Pacific Ocean - ETNP2014F12-01SV263 (SPAdes) (version 2) | ecosystem: Environmental > Aquatic > Marine > Oceanic ... | reverse complement strand
CATGGTCATTACCATCATGGTCATTGCCATAATCATCGCCATCATGGTCATTGCCATAATCATCGCCATCATGGTCATTGCCATCATGGTCATTGCCATAATCATCACCATCATGATCGCCATCATCATCGCGAGACTCTGCCATCATATGCTCATTAGGGTCAACCATGCCATCACCATTAGCATCAACATCATTATATGCATCATCAAAATTTGGATCGTCATTTCCTTCATCGTCTTTGCCATATACAGCTCGTGCCTCTTCGCGTGAAATAAGGCCATCGCCGTCGGTATCTACATCCTCAAACTTAGGACCTTGATCATCGCCATCATAGTCACCTTGATAATCGCCACCTGGGTTTCCACCTGGAGGGGGTCCACCTGGGTTTCCACCTGGAGGGGGTCCACCTGGGTTTCCACCTGGAGGGGGTCCACCCTGATTCCCACCTGGAGGTGGGTTTTGTCCGCTAGCTGGAGGATTCTGTTGTGCAAATATCATAGATAACACAAATACTCCAACTAACATTGTTTTAATTAACTTCATTTCATCCTCCTTACAGACAAGTAATAGTTAATATTTCAAAGTTCATTTTTGTCATAAATCAATAAGCAATATATTATATATCTTGATAAACGACTGTGATAAAAATCACATAAATTCTATCGAGTTTTCATTAACCTGCCAATTTCAGCAGTACCTCGGTTAAATTCTTGCCCAAATGCTGCATAATATAGATTAACTTCATAAAAAAGTCTAGCAGCATCTCTATCCACAACAAAATTTGTTGTTTCAAGCACATCTCGTGATGGGAATAAAATTTCAATACCAGGTTTAAAATATTTTAGAGTTAAATCAAGATCTGGATTCATTTGTAATAATTTTTTTAGAATAAGTACTTCATATAGACGTTTTTCGTACTTGGGAATTTGTGGAGATATTAATATCGTAAATTGATCCTCTGCTGGCACAGAACCTATTTTATTAAATTTTATTAATTCGTTTTTGTATGAATCTTTAAGTGAAATATAATTCACCGTTGCAGTTGGCTGAACAAATGGCTTGTCAACAGTAGCCTTACCGGTAACGGAATAGGTTAATTTCATCGCTCTATTTGATGGGATATTATTAATGGCACCCGCTAGCATTTCAACTTCAAAACCAGCAGGATCCTTTTCCGATGAGGCAAAATAGATTATACTTCCAGGGTTGACATAATCCACATAGTTCATCTTTGAGATGATATCTAATAACATCTTCTTTACTAGAACAGACTCTCCGGGTATTTTCCCTTCCAGGATGGATTGATAAGGTTCTTTTTGCGCAAGCGTTTTATCTTTATCTGCACGCTTATATACCTCTTGAACAATATCTTGATACACAGGACTTTCATCAATAAAGCTTAGATCAAAAATATCCCCTTGTCTAACGCGATAGGAATTTGGAAAAGATTTATTATTATCTTGATCAAATAATGGTGAATCTTGAGGGATCACCCTACTGACTTGATCTGCCGACTCTCTAATGATGTGAGGAGTGATCACCACAATTACTTCTCTTCTTACTTTTTTGGTTCCACTAACACTAAAGAGATTCTTAATAAATGGTAATTGCCCTAAAAGCGGAACGCCTCCCTCATTATCCGATGATTTTTCATTGATGAGTCCACCAATGATAAATGGTGTATTATTTGCGACACGGACGAATGACTGAACTTTTCTATTATTAATTATCGGGGCTGATTCTACATCTCCTCCTCCGGTTGCGCCAATACGCTCTTCGGTTTCACTTATAATGGTTTCAACCTGAATCGTAACACTGCTACCATCTTCACTAATGCGAGGTCGAACATTCAAAACAATTCCAACCGGAATATAGTCCACCGATCTAGTTGAAGTATTGTCAAATGTAGTCGTTCTAACAATAGGTATTTGCTGCCCTACTTGAATTCGCGTTTGCCTACCATCAAGAACCAAAGCAGAGGGTTTGGACTTAATCGTTGCTAATTTTTTACTGACTAATGCATCGATATTTGCTCTAAAGTTTGCACCACTCCCTAATAATGTTCTATCCAGCACAACAGTGAACGGTGAAATAGAACCCCCTTGAGGAGGGGGAAAATCAGCTGTAAAACCAGAGCCCGCACCTGAAAAATCAACCCCGAGCTCACTAAGGTCATCTCTATTCAATTCAATAACAAGGGCTTCAATAGCAACTTGACTGGCAGGAACATCAATTTTATTTGCCAATAAATCCAATAGCTGGGCAAGAGGCCTCATATCGCTTGATTTATATCCAACTAAAAGGCGCTGCATAGGTTCACCGCTAGTAGTATTGTTTAATGTCACACCTCCAAGATCCACGCCTAAAGCGGATTTTTTAGTGGATGACTTAGATGCGCTTTTTGAAACAAGAGAAATAGTTTGTGTATCTGGTATTTTAATAACAACCGGCAATATACCTGGACTATTCAGATTATCAACTTTATTGGAAAATATTGGTTCAAAATTATTTTCACCTGAAATCTCACCTTTGCCTGCCTTGTACTCCACGACAGTATAGCCCATCGTCTTCAAAATAGCTAATGCGCGATCAGTTTGGATATAGCTAAGCTTTACCACTTCGTAGTCTAAGTCTCTCAATGCATTAGGATTTTTGCTCGACGGAGCCCTGGTAGCTGAAGAAGGTGGCCTAACAGGAGGTCTTCTTGAAGAAGACGGTGGTCGTTGCTGAGCAACAGACAAAGTAAAAAGGGAAATTAGAAATAATATTTTTTTCATGATTTTTAAGGGGTTGCAACCAGTTTAATTGGTAAAGTAAGATTCATTCCATCGAATATCGCTGAAATATGACCCGAGTCTTTTAAGGGAAGAGAAGGAATAAAAAAAGCCAATCCTTCCCAAACCGCATTTGCAGAATCAGCAACAGATATATTAAAATAACCAGCATAATACTGCGAACCATCAAAGTACAGCGGTGAATGCATATCAAGATCTCCTCCAACGGTATTCACCTTACAAAACATGTTTGCATCTACCGTTAATGAGTCTTTATGAACTAAACGTTTAATAGAGGTAATGAGTTTTGTACTACTATTGGAGTATACAATATCAGGGTCTATCTTTAAAGATAATTCAAATCTGCCATTGCTTGTTTTTATTTCTTTTTCAGTAACTAGTAGATTATTTTTATCATCACAGGACATAAAAATAACTAGAACCATAATTATTATGGCTTTTACAGGAGTAAACGATTTCGCGAAAATCGCGAAAAAGTTGCTATTGTCTCTATTTAAACGCATACTTCTCAAATGTTACCTCAGAAAAGGTGTACCTTAATTGTAACCTTAATTGACTAATAATGTAAAGACTTTATTCCCCTGATTTCAATAATAAACATTCATCTATAATTAAAATCCTGGAAGCTTGTCATTCTATAGAATCACAAATAAATTTATACTAATAATATTGAATGATTATTAAAAAAATCCACATACAATAAAAATGACCGCAGATAAGAAACCAACAAAAAAAATACCCTTAAAGAAAAGGCCACCTAAGAAAACTTCGGTTAAAAAACCCGCGGTAAAATCTACTCGGTTAAAAAATAATAAAGAGGGCCAATTAATTTATTCACTAAACTCTCAGAATAAAATGACAATAGATAGATTACAAAGATGGACAAAGTTTGTTGGGATAATGAATATTATTACCGGCATCATTTATTGCTTAACAATTCTTATTTTTTCAATTCCAACCGTCATCATGGGGATAATTACTATTTTAATGGGAAGCAAGCTAACAATTGCAGCAAATCATTTGAGTTTTGCACTTGAGCATAACGACAACAAAAGTTTTGAAATTGCGCTTGATCAACTCCATCGGTATTTTTTAATTAACGGCGCTTTATTCATTGTGACATTGATATTTATTTTAATGCTTATTGTATTGGGCAGTCTTTTTGCGAGTATATTTATTCAATTTTTTAATGATAGTGGCTTTAATTACTCGATCAGCTTAATAAATAATTTGGGATTCCTATTACGTTGAAATTTCTTAAAAAAATAATCAAAATTAAACCAGGGGAAGGGAAAATGGTGCTTACCTATTTTTTCTTCTCTTTCTTTACTATTGCCATGGGGCTAACAGCTAAAACTGCAAAAGATGCATATTTCTTAAGCAGATTTGAAAAATCGATTTTACCATTAATGTTCCTAGCGGTTGCGATAGCAATTGCACCTATTTTAGGCGGGTACACAAAACTGGCAAAAAAGCTCGCTCCAAAAGTGATGTTTATTATCACCACAAGTATCTTTGGTGCTTCATTTATACTATCCCAGCATATGATTGAAGGATGGGTTATCCCCGTTATATATATATGGGTTGAAATAGTTGTCGCAATTGCATTGATACAATATTGGGGATTTGCAGCTGAGTCGTTTCAGCCGCAACAAGCAAAACGATTATTTGGTATCATTGCTGGTGGCGGTTCGTTTGCCGTAATGCTTATTGGAATGAATCTAAGGCCATTCGTTAACGCGTTTGGAACCGATGAATTGCTCTACTTGGCAACAGGTTTTATGGGCCTATCATTTATTTTTGGACTATTGAGCATGGGCTATATGAAAAAAGAGGTGTCTCAAAAAGCTCCAGTTAAAATAAATCAGGCCAAAACAAAAAAGCCCAAAGATCCATTTTTACTAGGCATTATGGGGATTGTTGCATTATCAGGAATCGTGACTGTTCTTGTGGACTATCAATTTAAAATGATCGCAAGCGATACATTCCCAGATGAAAGCAAACTGGTTGCATTTTTTGGTCTATTTTATTCTATATCGGGTGCATGTTCAATCGTAATGCAGTTTTTTGTTACTGGACCGGTTTTGTCTCGGTTTGGCATTTTAATTGGCTTGATGGTTTTGCCCTTCTTTTTAATCTTAGGTTCCGTTGCTTTTATTGTTGTGCCAGTATTAATAAGTGCAACGATTGGTAAATTTTCTGACCAAACATTCAAATTCACTATTTTTGGCTCTTCTATGGAGCTACTTTGGCTTCCTGTTCCCGCAGATACTCGAAGAACTTTAAAGCCTCAGGTTAGCGGCACAATAAAATCTATAGCGGAAGGATTTGGTGGCGTAACAACGTTCCTTCTGGCAAAATTTGTTGCGCTACAAACACTAAGCTTTGTTTCTCTAGGCGCAATTTTTCTATGGATCCTCACATCATTCAGGGTTAAGAATGGATATGTAAAGCAACTTGAAAATGCCATTTCAAAGCGTCAAATAGATTTTGAAGAGCTCAATGTCGATGTTCAAGATGCGGCAATGGTAAAAACTATTGAGGATACTCTTTCTTCAAATAATGAAATGAAACAGCTATTTGCATTTGAAATTGTTGAAGGTTTACCGCTTCACTCTTGGAAAGACACAATCTCTGATCTGTTTAATAATGGAAGTTCAGATGTTCGAAAGCGCATCTTGGATCTTGCCTGGGATGAGGAAGAAATTATTTCTAATGATAATTTAATTGGGGCAATTCATAAAAATGATGAGGTATCAGCTAAAGCTATTGTTGTTTCTGGAAAAAGAAAGCTTTCTGAAATTCAAAATCAACTTGAAGACTTGCTTGAAAGCGAATCAAAAGAACAGCAAAGCGCTGCTGCTGCTGCAATTATTGATATTGATGCCGGTTCAATAGAAAAAGCAGTTAGAATTTTAAACAATGCACTTGAAAGCGATGACGAGCAAACCAAAGCCAATGCTTTGAAACGACTTGAGCATAATGAAAATATTCTCCCCGAATCAAAACTAATAGAATTTTTAGAAGATGAAAGCACCTATGCTTGCAATGTTGCATTACAAATCGCTGAAAAAAGAAAAGGAGAAAACCTTATTCCAGCAATAATTTCAAATCTCAGTAATATTAAAACGTCAATTCAAGCTCGACAAACACTCAAAGTATTTTCAGATGATTTAATCACTAATAATTTTAGTGAACTGCTATCAAAAGAAGAATTAAGTCGAAGCTTAAAATTGGGGATCATAAAAACCTTGAGAGATTATCCTTCGGTTGATTTGCTGATGAATCAGCTGCATCACGCTGATCAAGATATTTATAATGAGGTGGTGGACTCGCTATTGGTATGCGCTAGGGTAGAAAGCCTCAATGAAAAACAGTTAAATATTATTTCTTCAGAAATTCAAAGAATTGCAAAAAAATTGTATGCCATGAATGAATCCAAAAAGCTACTCCCAGATGATGATAAACAAATGCTGATGATTGATCACTTTAATAATGAAATTCAAAATACACTGCCTTCCCTTTTAAAGCTTGGAGTGATGAGTAAACCTAACACCCCTATTGAAACCTATATTCAAATTATTAAATCTGGAGACCCTGCAAAACTTCCATTCTTGTTAGAATTTTTTGAAAATATTTTTGATAATGAGCAACGAAATATCATTAATCCATTGATTGAAGAAATTCCAATTAAAGAAAGAAGCGAAATTGGAAATAATCATTTTAAAGATCTTCCTTCAAAAATTGATGATGAACTTTTATCATTTCTTCACTCCCCAAATAAATGGGAATCCATCATTTCATTGGATTATCTAATCAATGCAGAAAAAAAAGATTTGATAGCTGCCTTAGATTGGGACAAGGTGCCCAACTCTGCCGGTAACTGCGAACTTGTCCAAAGGCTATCAGAAAAAAATAATTTGAATATTGAGGACATTCCTTTAGAACGTTTTAAATTAGAGCACTATGAGTTGGGCATGTATTCAACATTAGAGAAGACTATTATTCTAAAATCTGTTGATTTATTTAAATCAATCCCCGCTGAGAACCTATCAAGAGTAGCGCAAATAACAGAAGAGGTTCGCTGCGATGAAGGCGATTCCATTATCGCTGAAGGTGAATACGGGGACTCCCTATTTATTGTAGTAAATGGGAATGTAAAAATTCATAAAGGCGAAAAAGAAATTACCAGAATGGGCGAAGGAAGCTGCATTGGGGATATGGCCTTATTAGATGGAGAGCCGCGCTCAGCTGATGTTACTGCAGTAGAGGAGACTACTCTTTTTAAAATCGAACAGGAAGGTTTTTATGAAGTAATGGGAAGTCACGGCGATATAATGGAAGCAATTATTAAAAATCTTTCTGGACGTGTTCGCAATATGAACGAGCAACTCTACAGCAAATAATAGATAACTAATTAATTTGTTTTTTGATCTGTTCTTGGGTTTTCTCTTGAACTTTTTTGACAGTATTCTCTTTTAATTTTTCACCAGTTTCGATTATCCTATTTTTCAATTCATCTTGGGTTAGCTCTTGACCGCTCCAAATTGTATACGCAGTCCATAAAATAAAAATGGAACCAGCAACTAAGGCAATTTTTAGAAGCTTCTTGGCAACACTAAATAAGATAATTACAGAAAAAACGACAGCAATAATTAAATAGGTAGGGTTATTAGATAATAGATCGAAAAAATTATTCATGTGATTTTTCTTTTAATTTCTTCTTTTTCATATTCATGCGACCAGATTTCTTTTCATATTCCTCAATCATTTCAATGATACGGGGATCATCGGGCATTTCAAATTTCATTGTATCTAACCGTCCGCTTTTCTCAACTACTTTCCCTTTATTCATTTTGATTTCTACAACACCAATATAATATCCTGATTTACCAGCCTGAACAATTAAGGCGCCATTTACCTCTTCGGGGGATTCGATAGCGGATTGGCTATGCGCCCCAATAATTAAATCAAGACCATCAATTTTTTTAGCAATTGATAAATCAAGATCATAACCTTGATGGGTCATTAAAATAAATACATCAGCTTTTTTGGAAAGCTTCTTCATTTCATCTTTTACAGCTTTCACGGGATCAGATAGGCGGATTCTATTTTTGATTTCATCAGGATAGTATTTTATTGAATAGGAATCAACAATCCCCATTACAGCAATTCTCAAGCCTTTTCTTCTAATTATTTTAGATGTAAAAACATCAGATCGGTCAATATTAGTACCAACCAATGTTGTGCCAAGCTGACCTCGTAGTCTATTTAGAGTACGGGCATCCATCACTAACTCTTGATCGCCATATAAAAGTGCATCATAGGGCAATAGTCCATAGGCCTCAGCAACTAAACTATCTTTAAGAGATTGCTGAGACATCGTCACAAAATCACCGGCATCTAAAAGAACTGTGTTAGGGTTTTCTTTGATAAAGTCATTTACAAAAATTGACCTTTTTTCAATGGAACCAAATGGGTTATCAGGGCAATAACAATTCTCTAAAGCTCCATTAGTATTGTTTGTGTGTAATACATAAAGGGATTTCTTTTGAGCTGCCAGGTTTGAGGTAAAGCAAACTGTAAGAAAAAAAATGATAAGTTTATTTAGTTTTAAGTATGGCATACGGCCTAAAATTGAGGGTAATGAAATCTTTAATCAACATATTTTTATTAACAACTTCATTGTTTGGTCAGTATCCTGCAGATTCACTTTTTCATGATAGTGATAATAATCTTCTACAAAAAATGTTCCTCTATCCTATAACGAAATGGCAACGCCTATCCTATAATTCAGATTTAATTGGGTGTCAGTATTTTCCTAATTGCTCACTGTATGGAGCAAAAGCAATTCACTCAAAAGGTGCTCTTTTTGGATCAATAATAACTTATGATAGAATCATTAGATGTAATGAAGGTGCGCATTTCAATCACAATGCAATGGGAGGATTTTATTACTCAGATGGCAGATTAGTTGATCCTGTCGACTATTATCCTTCAAGCTCAAATAATAAATCGCCAATGCTTGCAGCTGGTCTTTCTGCTGTAGTCCCCGGATCCGGACGAGTGTATGCCGGGCGATTGATTATGGATGGTATCTATGGTTTTTTATTCTCAGCGATGACATTTCAGCTCGCACAAAATAGTATCAAAAAAGAAAGTGTCTTTTCTCCCCTATTTATTGGAATTGCCTTGGTAGCCTATGGAGGAGAAATATATGGCGCCCATAGAACGGCAAAATTCTATCAACGCAATAAAAAATCTCAAGAATAAGAAATTAACAATGGGGGCTTGGTTTTCAATCTATGACAAGAATAAATATTATATTACCATCGGAGCTTTTCGATCAGCATTTAATTGCTGAGTACAGAGAAATTTTTATGATTGCAGGTTCTCTTCGCAGAACCCTTACTAGCAAAGTGGGATATAAAGAATCTAAAGTTCCAAAAAGCTATACCTTAAATAAGGGGCATGTATATTTTTTTTATAATAAGGGCTTATACCTACATAAAAGGTATGACGCTATTATTGCTGAAATGCATAGTAGAGGTTTCAATACTGATTCAGCAAGAAAATTTCCTTCAAAAATTTTTATCGAAAATAGCTTATATAATGACTGGGTCCCCCAACAAAATGATTTCAAAATCATTAGAGAGAGAATTGAGCAAAAAATAGCATTAAAACCCGAGTGGTATAGAAAAACTCAATGATTGAGCCACTGAGCGGAGTCGAACCGCTGACCTACGCATTACGAATGCGTTGCTCTACCAACTGAGCTACAGTGGCAAAAAGCTGTTAACTAAATCTGAATCATGATTAACAGTATTATTATTCTATCCCTAAAAGGTCGATTTCAAATATGAGTGTTGAGTTAGCAGGTATAGGACCATTGTCGCGACTTCCATATCCTAGCTCTGGCGGAATTGTTAACTTTCGCTTCCCTCCTACTTGCATTCCAATCAAACCTTCATCCCATCCTTTTATAACTTGCTTTGCTCCAACGGTAAACCTAAATGGGGTTCTGCCTGGATCTAATGAAGAATCAAATTTTGTTCCATCTTCAAGGAGGCCCGTGTAATTAACGGTTACAATATTAAATTTTTCAACCTCTTTTCCTTCTCCTACTTTTATATCTTCGATGACTAGTCCATTACTCATAATTTGTTTTTCCTTACTACAGCTTGCTGCGATTAATACTATTGCTAATGTAAAAATATGCCATTTCATTTGCATTATTGCTCCCATTTTCTATATGAAAGTTTACATCAGTTGAGAGATTAGATTTTCCTTAAATTTGCACGTTGTATAATATATTAAAAATCATAAAAGGAAACATTTTTTATAAAAGAATCGTACCATATGTATCCGAGAACAACAATTAAGCACAAACTCACTATGCAACTGAGATATTATACGATCCGTAAGCTATATCTTTTGCTGCTTTTATGCTCAGGATTTGCACAATCTGATAATCGATTGCGATTAAAAAAAGCAGACGTTCTAGAAAATATTACTGTTGATGGAGTATCAATGCAATATTTGAAAGGCAATGTTATTTTTCAAAAAGGGAAAATGACAATGAAGTGTGACTGGGCTAGATTCAACAAGCGTACAGAAAAAGGCTTCTTATTTGGCAATGTTTCAATGAACAAGGAAGCACAAAATTTAACCTCTGATTCTTTATTTATTGACTCGCCCAAGGACATATTAATCGCCTACAGTAATGCTGAAGTATGGGACTCTACGTATAGTTTAAATGCCGATACATTATTCTATTTTTCGGAACTAGATAGCGGCTCTGCAAATGGTAATGCTTCCCTAGTTCAAGATAAACAAACAATTACTGGAGATAGAATAGAGTACAAAGAAGTACCAAATTCTGATGGTGTTTCATACGCTGCTAAAGGAAATGTAAGCATTATCGAAGATGGGAGATTGGCTACCTGCGGAGAGGCTATCTATGATCGAAGAAATGGCAAAACTACACTAAGATTAAAACCAAAAATTATTGATAGCGGACAAACTATTTCAGGTAGTGAGATCTTTTTAAAGTACGATGAGGATGAATTGAAAAATATTTTTATTCCCAGCGATGCAAAAGCAACGCACCCATCCAAAGGAACTAGGGAATGGTTTGAAGTTGTAAATGATGATACCGTTAGCTATTCTGATACAGCAAGTTTTGTCGATGATATGACTGGTGCGACCTTAAGAGGGTTTTTTGTGGATGGATCTCTTGACTCGTTAAGACTCGAAGGAATGGCAACAACACTATATCATCTTTTTGAAGATTCCGTTTATCAAGGAAGAAATCAAGTTTCCGGTGATACAATTAGCATGAGATTTAATAATCAAGATCTTGAACAAATTTTTGTTGCGGGAGGTTCGCGTGGAACGTATACCCCTGATTCAACTAGTGGCGATGTGGATGGTCCAGTAATTTATTCATCTGAGGATATTGAATATGACATATTAGAAGAGTATATGGATTTGCATGGTGATGCAGATATTGAATATACAAATGTAGCGTTATCGGCAGGATTTATTAATATGGAGTGGAATAAGAATCTGTTAAAAGCATCTCCGGTATCCCAGCGAGACTCTACCTATGGTTTTTTATTGCCCTCAATGATAGAGGCTGAAAAAGATCCGCTTAAGGGCGATTCAATGATTTATAATCTTGAAACGCGTCAAGGAAAGGTAATCAAAGGTAAAACTAAAGCTGAAGATGGCTATTATCATGGCGAAGAAATACGCAATCAAGACATGGATATTTTTTACGCTGAAAATGCAGCCTATACTACCTGCGAACTTGATCATCCCCACTTTCATTTTCAGATGAGTAGAATGAAAATGATTAATGAGGATAAAGTTGTCGCAAGACCTATCGTGCTTTACATCGCCGACATTCCAGTTTTTGGTCTGCCTTTTGGAGTATTCCCTCATCAAAAAGGCAGGAGGCATTCCGGCTGGATCATGCCTTCATATGGTACAGATGCTAGATGGGGAGGGTATATAAACGGCTTAGGATATTATTGGGCTGGCAGTGAATACTTTGACACAAAACTAACCATGAGTTTTTATGATCGGGATGGCATCACATTCCGTTCAAAAAATAATTATTCAAAAAAATATAGCTTCTCAGGCAATATAGACCTTGAAACAAAACAACGATTTTCCAGCTCAACGCCCGCTGAAGATAGAGACATTTTTAATCTAGGTAAAAATCGTCAAAGCGATTATGTATTAAGATGGAATCATAGACAAAAACTAAGAAATAATCAGTCTGCTTCGGTTAACGCGAGTTACTATTCTAGTGGTGACTATAACCGCAGAACCGGGATTGAGCAGCAAAAGCGCTTAAATCAACAGGCGGTGTCAAATGCTACCTATTCTAAGCGTTGGCCAAAATCGAGGAATAGCTTAAGTATTAACCTTTCATCAAGAAGAGATCTGATGGCTGAACAAAAAATCGATCAAAATTCCCCATTTTATTCCACACCAATAAGAGAAGGTCAACAAATTAATATTTCAAATAATGTTTTTCCTCAGATGGCATTTTCTCATAGCCAACGATCTCTCTTCCCAACTAAAGCAAAAAAGAAAAGTTGGTACAACAATATTAATTATCACTACTCATCCAGATTCACAAATAATCAAAAGTACTTTTATGAATCGGAAGCATATGCATTAAACGATAGTACCACGGCTTTTAGATGGGCGCCAAACTCTGAAAATGAAATTGAAGAACAAGCATTTTCTGATTATGTTATTTCACATACCTCTGGTATGAATATGTCTTCTAAAATTTTTAAATATTTAAATATTACCCCAAACTTGTCAATAAAATCTGATTGGGTAAACAGGTCTTTTTCGGGTTATGTTGATAGCACTGGGAAGATTAGCAAAAATGAAGTTCTTGGGTTTGCAAGTCGAACAACGGGGTCATTCAATCTTAATATGAATACTCAGATCTATGGATTATTTCCAATTAAAATTGGCAATATAGATATGATAAGACACGTAGCCTCCCCTTCAATTGGCTACTCATATAGACCTGATTTTTCAAAAGAAGTGTTAGGCTCTAATCCAAATTACTATGAAATCATAAAGCAGGATAACGGTGAAGTCGTTTACTTTGATCGATTTTCAGGCACCCTAGCTGGCGGAACCCCAAGGGGAGAGAATCAATCATTAAATTTTTCATTAAATAATGTTTTCCAAGCAAAAATTATTGATGGTGATCAAGAAAAAAAGCAGGATCTGTTTTCATGGAGATTAAGTACCAATAAAAATTTTGTATCCGAGCAATTTCAATGGGGCAACCTTAATTCATCTTTGCGCGCCAATATTAGACAAAAATTAAATTTAGATTTTTCAATGACTCATGATTGGTATGACTATGATCAAGAAAAAAATATGAGAATCAATAAAATAAAAATGAACGGGGGAATTCCAGCTCCTAGGCTAATTAATGCAAGATTTTCAACTGGCTTCCGATTCGCGGGCACCCGTAATAACCAATTGAATGATGATGTTGAGGTAGCTGATAAGGATACATTAGATACAAATGACAGAATTGATGGCGCAAACCTACCCAATTTATTAGAGGGGTTTTCATCTAATTCCAATACAAAAAAATCTAACACATCAAATCTTTGGAGCACCACTGCATCATTTAGCTTTGCTTACAATAATGCAAATCCCAATAATTCTCAAAAAACTTTTTGGATGTCATCAAACTCTACGATTCAACTTACGCAAGCCTGGAAAATTCAATATAACGCTAGATTTGATTTGATTGAGCAAAACCTAGTTAGTCACACGTTTTCAATTTATCGCGATTTACACTGCTGGGAAATGAGCATTAACTGGACACCGAATGGCTACGCATCTGGCTTATATCTTCGACTAAACGTTAAATCTCCAAATTTGCGTGATTTAAAATTTGAACAACGTGGGGGAACCTTCACTAGGCCATCCCTTTTTGATAGGTAGTTTATGAAATCAGATGATCAAAAAGACTGGATAGTTATTAGCACCTATAACGGAAACGTAAATGCTGAGATGGCAAAAAATATTCTTATTGAAAACAATATTCCTTCATATATCAAAAGTGATTTTTTTGGTAGTGCTTATAATTTAAATGCATTCAACATTCCAGCAGGTACAGTTAAATTGTATATTCCAGAAGCATATAAGAAAAAAGCGTTAGATTTACTACAAGGTATTGGATTACAAAATGAGTAAAAATCAAATACGGTCAATTAAGGGGACTCAGGATATTCTACCAGATCAATCGTATAAATGGCAGGATTTGGAGAACAAAATTCATGCGACAATGATGCTTTATAATTATGGCGAGATTAGAACACCAGCCTTTGAAAAAACTGAGCTTTTTGATCGTGGTGTCGGCACGGAAACTGACATTGTTTCAAAAGAAATGTATAGCTGGATAGATCAAGGCGGTGAAAACCTGACATTAAAACCAGAATTAACTGCTCCTGTATCAAGATCATATATTCAACATAACCTAGGCAGCCAACAACCGTTAACAAAGCTTTACTACATTGATGCGTTGTTTAGAAGAGAAAGACCACAAAAAGGACGCTATCGCCAATTCCATCAATTTGGAGTTGAAGCTTTTGGCTCAGAGCATCCTGAAATTGATTCAGAAATCATAGCTATTGCGGTTACCTTGTTTAATCAAATTGGAATCAAGGATTTAAGCCTAAAGCTCAATTCCATAGGATCGGAAACCTGTAGAGAGGACTATAAAAAAGAATTGAAGCAGTTTTTAAAACCACATTTTGATAAATTAAGCAAAGCAAGTCAAACGCGATTTGAAAAGAACCCATTGCGAATCCTAGATTCTAAATCACCAAATGAAATCGATATAATAAAAAATGCTCCTCAGATTTCTGAATTCTGGACAAAGGATGATAAAGATCATTTTGATGAGCTATGTAGCTATTTAGATGCAATGAACATCAGCTATTCAATTGATCCAAAACTTGTGAGGGGTCTTGATTATTATTCCAGAACAACCTTTGAAATTATCTCATCTTCATTAGGGGCTCAAGATGCCATATGTGGTGGCGGAAGATATGATGGACTGGTTGAAATTATTGGAGGGAAACCAACACCAGGGATTGGCTTTGCAGCTGGTATGGAAAGAATTTTAATGATAATCAATGATGCAAATACGAAAGAAAACATAAAAATATTTATTGTTGGGTTAGGAGATAGTGTTAGACCAGTTGTAGCAAAATTGACTAATGACTTAAGGCATAATAATTTATCAAGTGAATGTGATATGCTTCGTAGATCAATGAGGGCACAAATGCGTGAAGCAAATAAGCTCGGTGCAAAATATGCAATCATCATTGGTGAGAATGAATTGCAACAAAATCAGGTTCAGCTTAAAGACCTTGTAAGTGGAAAGCAAAAAACTATAGATATGAGTTCAATTGTGTCGCATATGACTTCTTTATCCTTTTAATTAGGTTAATTAAGATTAAATTCGCCCGCGAAAAATTTTAAAATAAACGAGAAAAGAAAAAATAGTGAAACCATTAATTATAGTTGAGTCGCCGTCAAAGGCAAAAACAATTTCTAAATACCTAGATGGTGAATACGAAGTGGTGGCATGTGTTGGCCATATAAAAGATTTACCCAAAAAAGATCTAGGTGTTGATGTTGATAATAATTTTGATATTGAAGAAATAGTCCTCCCTGATAAAGAATCCTTTATGAAGGAATTTAAATCATTAGCAAAAAAAACAGATCAAGTAGTAGTAGCTACTGACCCTGACCGTGAAGGTGAGGCTATCGCTGCGCATTTAGCAAGTGAAGTACCAAAAGAAAAGATTAAACGCGTTGAATTTACTGAGATCACTAAAGAAGGGGTTAAGGAAGGGATGGATAACCCTAGGGAAATTGATTCTGATCTTGTAGAAGCAAGAACTGTTCGGCGAATTATTGATCGCTTAGTAGGCTATAAGGTTTCTAGGGTATTATGGAGCACATTGAAAAAAAATATGAAATTTGTGAAGGTTAGCCTTTCCGCAGGTCGCGTACAATCTTCCGCATTAAAAATCATTATCGATCGCGAACGACTTCGACAACAATTTCACCCCGCTATCTATTTTGATATAAAAGCAGGACTTTCACATGGCAACAAACCCTTTGTTGCCAATCTTTTTAAAGTAGATGGAAAGCGAATTGCTGCTGGTAAAGATTTTGACCCATTTACTGGGAAATTAAATAATGATAAAGTATTTTTACTTTCTGAGTCACAAGCCAATCAACTGGTAAAAGAATTAGAAAATGGCAGTTGGAAAATTTCAGATATTCAAGAAAAAGTAAAAAATTCAAATCCAAAACCCCCCTTTACTACCTCTACCCTTCAACAAGAAGCAGCTAGAAAACTTCGTTTTTCCGCAAGAACAACCATGCGCGCGGCCCAAGGTCTTTACGAGCAGGGTTTCATTACCTATATGCGAACAGATTCAACAGCTTTGTCTGATGAGGGCATGAAAGCATCAAGGGCTGAAATACTAGATCGTTTTGGAAAAGAATATCTTCCAGAAAAAGAAAATTATTATTCTACAAAAGTCAAAAATGCGCAAGAGGCCCATGAAGCAATTCGCCCATCAGGAACTAAATTTAAATCTGTTGATCAGGTAAAGAAATCAACCGATGAAGATGGATCTAGGCTTTACGATTTGATATTAAAAAGAACTTTGGCTTCCCAAATGAAACCTGCTAAAATCAATCAAGTCACTGTTACAATTCTAAACCAACAATCTGAGTTTCGTGCAAATGGCAAGACCATACTGTTCCCAGGTTATATGGCTGCATATGTTGAAAGTACTGATAGCAGAAATGGTAGCGCTGAAGATAAAGAGACAATTCTTCCAAAAATGGAAGCTAATCAATCATTAGATTGTGAATCATTAAAGGCTGATGAACATTCCACAAAACCACCGGCTCGCTTTACTGAAGCTTCTTTGGTAAAAGAATTAGAAGAGAAAGGGATTGGTAGGCCATCAACATTTGCCAATATTATTGATACAATTGTTCGTAGAACATACGTAATCCGTGAAAGGAGCAAACTCACCCCAACTTTTCTAGGTTTGGCCGTAACGCAATTACTAGAAAATCATTTTAACTCTTTGGTGGATGATAAATTTACAGCAACAATGGAAGATGGGTTAGATGCAATTTCTAGAGGAGAGTTAGATTCTCTTCCATTCATGAAAGAATTCTATTTTGGATCTGATAATCAAAACGGCTTGGTTAATATGCTAGATGATAAAGTGGATATTGGAAAAGCATGCTCTGTTCAGTTAGAGGACAAAGATGAACCCATTGAAGTACGAGTTGGGCAATACGGTCCTTTTGTAAGGCAGGGAGAAAATAGGAAATCTGTTCCTCCAGATATTTACTTGGGTGATTTAAATGTTGACAAGGCGCTGGAAATTCTCAACCAAGAAATAAATGAAGATCGCGAGTTAGGCCTAGACCCAGAATCAAAAGAAACAGTCCTATTAAAAAATGGACCCTATGGCCCCTATGTTCAGCTAGGAGAATCCAATAAAAGAAAGGCAATCCCTAAAGGTACAGACATTGCAGATGTTGATTTGGGAATGGCTCAAAAACTCCTTGCGCTTCCAAGGGTTCTTGGAACTCATCCGGAGACAAATCAGGAGGTAAAGGCTGACTACGGTCGCTTTGGTCCTTATGTGACTGCAGGCAAAGGTAAAAATGGTAGAATTCCCCCTCAAATGTCCCCTTTAACCATTGAACTAAATGAAGCATTAGAATTGATTGCGAAACGTTCAAGCGGACCTCAAGAATTAAAGACTCTTGGCGATCACCCAACAACAGGTGAAACGCTTATTCTAAAAGATGGTCGATATGGGCCATATATAACTGATGGAAAAGTCAATGCTTCCATGCCTAGCGATATTGAAGTAGATGATATTACACTTGAAGAAGCAGTCGGCTTGATTGATAAAAAAAGAGCAGCTCCGCCAAGGAAAAAACGGAAAAAAAGAAAAAAGAAAAAATGAAGAGATATTTTTTCATCTTCTCATTTCTTAGTTTTATCTATGCTGAAGATAAATCAGATTTGATTATTGAAATTGAAAAAAGTCTTATGGCTACGTGCTTCCATGGCACTGTATATGAACATGGAAATCAAGAAATGGAAAAAGAAATTTCCAGCTTTGTAGAAGCGGGGAAAGACAAAGACTATATAATAAATTATTATACAAATAAATATGGAGAACGTATCTTGGCAATGCCAGCTGCAAAGGGATTTAATTTATTTGCCTGGCTGGCTCCTCTAATTATTTGCGCTGTAGGAGGCTTAATTATTTTTGCTTATTTTCGAACTCCAATAGCTTCTATAGCAGATATTTCATTAGAAAATGAAAAGGATATTAAATTTAATGATGAAATTGAAGCTGAATTAAAGGAATTAGACTGATTAATGAGTATTGACAAAATTGTTTCACTATGTAAGCGTAGGGGATTTATTTTTCAAAGCTCCGATATTTATGGAGGATTTGGAGCGGTCTATGATTATGGTCCATTAGGAATAGCTCTCAAAAATAATATTTCTCAGCTATGGTGGAAAGCAATGACCCAACTTCATGAAAACATTGTGGGGCTAGATAGTGCTATTCTTATGCACCCAAAAATATGGGAAGCATCTGGTCACTTAGGCGCGTTTAATGATCCATTGGTTGACTGCAAACAATGCAAAGCACGCTACCGCGCTGATGAACTAGCTCCTGTTGAAACCGAAAAAACAGCATGGAATGAAATTCAATGCCCAAAGTGCGGCACTAAGGGTAATCTAACTGAGCCCAGACAATTTAATTTAATGTTTAAGACTCATGTTGGTGCGGTTGCGGAGGATTCAAATGCAACATATCTACGACCTGAGACAGCTCAAGGCATTTATGTAAATTATTTACTAGTCCAAAATGCAATGCGCTTAAAATTACCATTTGGCATAGCGCAAGTTGGTAAAGCATTTCGTAATGAAATCATTGCAAGAAATTTTATTTTCCGCACAAGAGAATTTGAACAAATGGAAATGCAATATTTTGTTAAACCTGGTCAAGATGATGAAAGTATGGTTGATTGGAAAAATCAACGCCTGTCATTCTATTCTCAATTAGGAATTAATAAAAATAAACTACGCTTTAAGGAGCATGGCGCTGGCGAGCTTGCTCACTATGCTAAAGAAGCATGGGATATTGAATATGAATTTCCTTTTGGTTGGTCAGAAATTGAAGGGATTCATAATCGAACTGATTTTGATCTAAAACGCCATCAAGAATTTTCCGGTAAAAAAATGGAATATTTTGATGCAGAAAATAACGAGAGATTTTTACCATATATTATTGAAACGTCTGCTGGTCTTAATCGAATGTTGCTAGCTGTACTATCAAATGCATATTGGGAAGATGAAGAAAATAGTCGAATTGTAATGAAGCTAGACCCTAAAATTGCTCCGATATTAGCTGTTGTCTGTCCGTTGGTAAAAAAAGATGGATTGCCAGAGATAGGTAGAAAAGTCATGGATATTTTAAAACCAGAATTTAAAGTGATCTATGATCAACAAGGATCCATAGGAAAACGGTATTACCGTCAGGATGAAGCAGGAACACCGTTTGGTATTACTATTGATCATCAATCCTTAGAAGATCAAAGCGTTACTCTTCGTCATCGCGATACACAGCAACAAGATCGCATTGCAATAGATCAGCTCATCGATGCAATAAAAAATAAATTGGAGAATTATTAATGAACCGTCATTTATCGCTTCGCTCTGGTAATCCAACACTAAATGCTAAAACTTTTACCAATTTTGATATGACCTCAGGGTTATCAATGTCCATTTCAGGCACTGTTCAAAAAACTGCTTTTTCACTCATTCTATTAATGACAGCCTCACTATTTACATGGAACCTTCCTGCTGGAGATCCACGATCGGGAGGATTGATGATATTTGGAATGCTTGGTGGATTTATTTTGGCGCTTATCACTATCTTTAAACAGCATCTTGGTAAATACACTGTTCCTGCATATTCAATCTTTCAAGGGTTGGCGCTTGGCGGAATTTCTAAATTCTTTGAAACAATGTATCCTGGAATTGTTATGCAAGCTGTCATGCTCACTTTTGGAACGCTTGGAGCTCTTTTGCTTGCATATGTTTCTGGGCTAATTAAACCGACAGAGAATTTTAAACTTGGAATCATTGCTGCAACCGGTGGGATAGCATTCGTATATCTTATAAGCTGGGTATTGAGCTGGTTTAGTGTAAGCGTTCCCTTAATCCATTCAAATTCAAATATGGGTATACTTTTTAGCATAGGTGTAGTAATTATCGCAGCATTAAATCTGGTCCTAGATTTTGATTTTATTGAAGAAGGCGCAGAAAGAGGTGCTCCTAAATATATGGAATGGTATGGTGCTTTTGGCTTAATGGTTACTTTGATTTGGCTTTATTTAGAAATACTGCGGCTACTTGCAAAGTTATCATCTCGACGTAACTAGTCTTGCCACCAAAAAAGTTTAACATAAGTAGATGGTCTCGTAAAGTACACTATTGGGGTGCATTAATTGTATCTCTACCTGTCATAATTATTTTTGTAAGTGGCGTGATGTTGCAGTTAAAAAAAGATGTCAATTGGATACAGCCACCAACGCAAACTGGATCTGAAAATAATTTTCCCTCTATTGCATTTGATCAAATATTAAATTCTGCTAAATCTGCAAAAATGGCTCAAATCAAGTCATGGTCTGATATTGACAGGCTAGATGTTAGATTAGATAAAGGAATTGTAAAAGTTAGATCAAAAAATCGATGGGAAGTACAAATTGATACACGCACTGGTGAAGTTCTGCAAGAGGCTTATCGAAGATCAGACTTAATTGAAAGCCTGCATGATGGCTCATGGTTTAATAATAAGATAAAAAAATGGATATTTTTACCATCAGGAATTATACTGCTTGTCCTTTGGTTAACTGGTATTTATTTAGTATTGTTACCCTATATAAAGAATTGGCAAAAAAATAGGTAGCGATGAGAATTAATCTAATTATAATCACTTTTATTGTTTTTTCATGTACGAACAACTCATATGAAAGACCAACCCCGGAAACAGCAAAAAGAATGGATTGGGATAAAGGCGCAATGGTAAGCGCTGCTAACCCCCATGCTGTCGATGCAGCAGTTGATATATTAAATAAAGGGGGTAGTGCTGTAGATGCAGCAATCGCAGCTCACTTGGTTCTTGGCCTTGTTGAGCCACAAAGCTCTGGATTGGGTGGTGGCGGTTTTATGCTAAATTTTGATTTCCAAACAGGTGATCTGACCTTTATTGATGGGAGAGAAACTGCTCCATCTAGCGCAACAATTGATATGTTTATGAAAAATGGAAAAGCAATGGGATTTAGAGAAGCTTGGGTCAGCGGAAAGGCAATTGGGGCACCCGGAGCTGTTGCCTTATATAAAACCGCACATCAAAGATCTGGAAAAATAAAATGGGAAGAGCTCTTTACGAATGCAATAGATTTAGCAGAAAATGGATTTAAAGTATCCCCAAGATTGGGTGGCTTTATTAAAGCAATGCAATCGTTTGGGAGGCTATCAATTAATAAGGGATCGAAGGATTATTTTTATCCAAACGGGGTACCATTAAAAACTGGGGATGTATTAACAAATCTTGAATACGCTGAAACTCTAAAAAGAATTTCAAAGGAAGGCCCATCTGCATTCTATACTGGATCCATAGCAAAGCAAATCGTTACTAGCGCTAATGAAGAACCTAATCCAGGATCCCTATCTCTTGATGATCTAAAAAATTATCAAACAGTAATTAGACCGGTAATTTGTGGCTCTTTTAGAGATTTAAACATTTGCACCACCTCTCCTCCTTCATCAGGTGGAGCTCAAATAATGATAGCTGGAATTTATGATCACTTGATTAATGAGAATATGAGTCGATCAGATAAAGTAGAGGCCTTTGTGGATGCTCAGCGTTTATCTTATGCTGATAGAGACCATTATTTTGGAGACCCAGATGAAGTTGAAATTCCAATTGACGCATTATTGAATCCAAAATATATTGAACAAAGGTCAAAAGATAAATTTCAGCCTGATGAAACTCCTCGCCCTGGTAATCCTGCTATTATAATTGGACAAGAAAGCAATATTCCAATTTGGGGTACAGATAATACCGAAGAAGCTTCAGGAACTACTCATATATCTATAATTGACTTTGATGGCAACGCGGTTTCTATGACAGCTACTATTGAAAGTGCTTTTGGATCCCACCGTTGGGCAGCTGGTTTCTTATTAAATAATGAAATGACGGATTTTGCAAGAAAAGTACCTGATGATGGTACAAAATTAGCGAATGCAGTGGCTCCAAATAGACGTCCAAGATCTTCAATGTCTCCAACTATGATTTTTGATGAGTATAATAACCTATTAATGATTACGGGGTCTCCTGGGGGAAATTCTATTCCAGCTTATGTAGCAAAGACAATTGTTGGTGTCTTTGATTGGGGCCTGAATGCTCAAAAAGCAGTTGACCTTCCAAATATTGTTGCCCGTGGTGAAAAAGTAAAAGTTGAAGGAAACCGTAATGGAAAAAAGATACAACGTCAATTAAAAAATAAGGGCTATAAAGTAATTAATTTTGGAAATAATGAAGTGTCTGGATTGCATCTAATTACCGTTCTTCCAACTAAGCTTGATGGGGCAGCAGATAAAAGACGTGAAGGAAAAGTTGTTTATATTAAAGGAAGTGATGAAAAATAAATTATTATTACTGATTCCTTTATTTCTACTTACATGCTCAAAAAATAAACCTGCACATGGAAAAAATGGAATGGTTGTATCAACGAGTAGACAAGCATCTCAAGTTGGAATTGATATACTCAAACAAGGCGGAAATGCTGTAGATGCTGCAGCTGCAATTGGATTTACCTTAGCAGTTACTTCTTCATCTAATGGCAATTTGGGTGGGGGCGGATTTATGGTGGCTCGATTAAATAATGCAAAAACTTTTACACTTGACTATAGAGAAATGGCGCCTCAAGCAGCGCATAGAGATATGTTTCTTGATTCTGAAGGAAATGTTATCAAGGGTAAATCAACTCAAACTCATTTTGCTGCAGGAGTTCCAGGCTCAGTTGATGGGCTTTTACGCGCATGGGAAGATTATGGATCAGGAAAAATTTCAATTCAAGCATTAATTGGGCCAGCAATTGATTATGCCGAAAATGGATTTAAGCTATCAAAATATGAAGCTAGACGCTTTAACAATATGAAATCATTTTTAAGCAAACATCCTGAAACAAAAAGAATATTCACTAGAAATGATAGAGAATGGAAACGTGGTGATATATTTCACCAAAAAGACCTAGCAAAAACATTAAAACGGATTGTTGAAAAAGGTCGAGATGGTTTTTATAAGGGGAGAACTGCTGATTTGATTGTTGCAGAAATGAATAATGTCGGCAGATGGGTGACGCTCGACGATCTGAAGCGCTACACATCAAAGTATCGAGATCCTATCTATGGAAAATTTAAGGATCTTAAGATTGTCTCTATGGGTCCTCCTAGTTCTGGTGGAATTTTACTAGTAATGATGCTAAATATGATCAATGAGATCACAATAAAAAATCCTAATATACTAGATGGTCTAACCTTCAATTCATCAGATTATGTTCATTTAATTACTGAGATTGAACGTAGAGCATATGCTGATAGAGCAACCCACTTAGGTGATCAAGATTTCTGGCGAGTTCCAACAAAAATGCTATTATCAAAAGAATACGCAAAAACTAGAGTCAATGATATCAATCTATTCAAAGCAACGAATTCAGAAATTGTAAAAGCAAGTGATGCTAATAATTATGAAAGTGAAGAAACAACGCATTACTCTGTAATTGATAAAGAAGGCAATGCGGTTTCCGTTACCACAACAATAAATTCTGGCTACGGGAGCGGTATTACAGTAACTGGTGCAGGTTTTATTCTAAATAATGAGATGGATGATTTTTCTAGTAAGCCTGGCGTTCCAAATATGTTTGGACTAATAGGTAACGAAGCAAATGCAGTTGAGCCATATAAGCGCCCGTTAAGCTCTATGACCCCCACCATCATTTTAAAAGATAATGAGCCATTTCTTATTCTTGGTACGCCAGGTGGGTCAACAATCATTACAACTGTTCTCCAAAATATATTAAATGTTACATTCCATAATATGACTATTAAAGAAACAGTTGACGCGCCCAGATTTCATTCCCAATGGATGCCAGATGTGATTGATTATGAAAAAAATAGCCTTTCTAAAAGGGTTATTAGTGACCTTGAAAAAATGGGACACATACTTGAACAGCGAGGTAGGATTGGTGAGGCTAATGGTATAATGATTAACCATGATGGGTTTTGGGGTGGAGCTGATAAAAGAGGTGAAAATACCGCTATAGGATATTAAAGATTATTGGAAATTTCCTTAATGATTTCTATAACCAGATTAGAAAAATCTTTATCAAATTTCTTTGCATTAGTAACCACTTCTTCATGGGAAAGTGGTGTTTTAGAAATACCCGCAGCAAAGTTTGTCAAGCATGAGAGTGTTAAAGTTTTAATCCCAAGTTCAGTAGCAGTAATTATTTCGGGTACTGTGCTCATCCCAACTGCATCTCCTCCCATCCGTTGCATATTTTTAATTTCAGCTGGTGTTTCGTAAGAAGGTCCAAGTGTCCAGCAATAGGTTCCTTTATTCATTTTTAATTCTAACTTTTCTGAACATGATTGGGCAATTCTAATAAGATTTGGATCATGGAAATTTGGTTGAGAAAAAATTTTCGGGTCATTTGGGCCATTGCGATATGTACAGTCCATATGACTATCAGCAATCATAAAATTTCCAGGCGGTAAATCCATATTCATTGATCCTGCAGAATTAGTAATAATCAAATATTTTATTCCAAGCTTTGAAAAGAGATGAATAGGAATTGTTATTTCTTCAAAAGAATACCCTTCATAATAATGAAAACGGCCTTTCGCAATAAGGACACTGCAATTATCTATTGAACCTATAGCCAGTTCACCTGGATGGCCCTTAACGGTAGTCTGAGGATAATGAGGAATAGATAAATATGGTATAGATATACTATGATTTAGCTGACTGGTAATTTTTCCTAGACCGGAGCCCAATACTACAGCAATATCGCCGCTAAAGCTTGATTCATCAATGATTTTTTCCAACATTAAATCAAAATTAATCATCTTAGTTGCTCACAGCTAGTTGACCGCACCCTGCATCAATATTAGTTCCTTTGCTCCATCTAACCGTTACAGTAAATGGTGCTTGTTTTAAAATATGAACAAAATTATTTATTGATTCATCGCTAGGTCTTGAAAAAACTCCACCAATCTCATTATATGGAATTAGATTAACCTTACAGGGTATACTTTCTAATAATTTAATTAACTCATAGGCGCATTGCTCTGAACTATTAATATCTTTTAGCAGGACATATTCAAAGGTCACAAACCTTTTTAGCTGACTATAATAATGTTTAGCAGATTGTATCAATTCCTTAATAGGGTTTTTTAATGTTAGTGGCATAATTTTTTTTCGTATTTCATCATTAGGGGCATTCAAGCTCACTGCTAATTTATAGGGTAATTTCTCATCTGCCATTTGATATATCTTTGATACTATACCTGCAGTTGATATAGTGATCCTTCTAGATCCAAGATTCATTTTTTTATTTAACATCTCCGCAGCATTGACCACGCCCCGATAATTTAAAAAAGGCTCCCCCATCCCCATAAATACTACATTAGTAATCCTAGATTTAGCTTTATGCGATAATTGCAATACTTGATCAACTATTTCACCCGCGCTCAAATTTTGTTTAAATCCCATTGAGGCAGTTGCACAAAAGCTACAGTCTACCGCACATCCAGATTGACTTGATACACAAATTGTTGTTCTGTTTTTTTGGTACATCAAAACAGATTCTATTTTATTATTTTCCCCCGTTACAAATAAATATTTTTGGGCGGAGTCAGCATTGCTTCCAGAAGAATCAATTTCCTTCAATGGATGCAGTTGAATTTGTGAATCAAGCTTTTTGATTAATTCCGATGGAATGTTTGTCATATCATTCCAGTGCAGTGCATATTTATTATAGATCCAATCATTTAATTGATCCAAACGATAGGGCTCTGCATCTAGTTGATTTAGTATATCTGTAATTTCTTGATTATCTAAATCAACAAAGGATTTATCGGTATTTTTCATAGTTAATAATTTCACTAATCAAAATAGCCTTCGCAAGACATCTCTTTGAATCATTAATTATGAAAATGTAATTTCATGCCCGTTTAAAACAATATAGGTAAGTTATGACAGATCAAAAAGATATAGCGCTTTTAGAAAAACTTGGTGAAATGAAATCAAGATTTTTTGATGAGATAGGTAAAACAATAATTGGGCAACATGATGTATTAAATCATATTTTAATTGCTCTGCTTTGCAAAGGACATACTCTGATTGTTGGTGTTCCTGGCTTGGCTAAAACCTTAATCATTAAATCGATAGCTGAATTATTAGATATGAATTTTAACCGTATCCAATTTACTCCTGATTTAATGCCAAGTGATATCACAGGTACGGAAGTTATTGATGAAGCAAAGTCATCAGGAAAAAGGTCATTTAGATTTTTTAAAGGTCCTATTTTTAGTAATATTATATTAGCAGATGAAATAAATAGAACGCCACCCAAAACGCAATCAGCATTACTTGAGGCTATGCAAGAGCAGCGAGTAACTACCGCTGGTAAATCTTATCAACTAGATAAACCGTTTTTTGTTTTAGCTACACAAAACCCGATTGAGCAAGAAGGAACATATCCTCTGCCAGAAGCGCAACTCGATCGCTTCATGTTTAATTTGTTAATTGATTACCCTAATCGCGAAGATGAAATTTTAATTGTTAAAAAAACAACCGCATTACTTAATACTGAATCCAAAAAAATAATTTCTAAAAAAGAAATGCTTGAATTCCAAGATCTAGTTTTAAGAGTCCCCATGGCAGATAATGTAGTAGAGTATGCTGTTGATTTAGTTGTATCAACTCGGCCTGGTAAAAAAGCGAAGAAATTTGTGAATGAATTAATTGAATGGGGAGCAGGTCCAAGAGCTACACAGTCTTTGATTCTTGGTGCAAAAGCTCATGCAATATTAAATGGAAACCCATCAGTAAATATTGATGATGTTAAAAAAATGGTTTTTCCTGTGCTTCGACATCGCGTGATTGCAAGCTACAGCGCTGAAGCAGAAGACGTGAGCGTTGATGAAATTCTTACAAAACTAATTAGTGAATGAATAAACAAAAAAACTACCTAAGCCCTGCAATTCTAGCAAAAATTGACAATATGTCTTTAAGGGCTAAATTGGTTGTTGAAGGCTATTTAGTTGGTAGGCACAAGAGTCCATACCATGGTTTTAGTGTTGAGTTTGCTGAACACCGCTCTTATGGTCAGGGCGACGAAATTCGACATATTGACTGGAAATTATATGGAAAAACTGATCGCTATTATATCAAACGCTTTGAAGAAGAAACAAATTTAAGAAGTTATATTCTCTTAGATACAAGTAAGTCCATGAGCTTCAAAAGTAAATCAATTTCAAAACTGAAATATGGCACATCCTTGGCAGCTGGGCTTACCCACCTTATGACCAATCAAAAAGATGCGGTTGGCCTTATTTTATTTGATAAATCTATTAAGAAATACATTCCCCCTAGAACCTCAAATTCTCATAAAAATATTATATTTAATTCGCTTAGTAAATGCAGGGCTGGAGATGATACAAATATTAGATCTATACTTGATGCCATGGCTGAGAGAATTAAAAAAAGGGGTTTAGTTATTCTTATTTCAGACCTACTTGATGATCCAGAAAATGTAATCAAAGGGTTGAATCATTTTCGACATAACAAGCAAGAGGTTATCGTTTTTCATTTAATGGATAGGCAGGAATTCGATTTTAATTTCAATGAAAGAACAAAATTTAAAGATATGGAAACAGGGGAACTGATTACAACTGACCCATGGCATATTCGATCATCTTATCAGCAACAAATTAATTCATTTAAAAATAAATTTAAAAAAGAGTGTGGGAATCAAAAGGTGGATTACGTTCCAATCTTTACTGATCAAAAATTTGATGTGGCTTTAAGTGAATATATTAGAAAGCGAGGCAAATCATTCTAAATACAAATATTACCCGCCGAGCTTTTTAGCCTTTTCAAAATATTTTGTAGCTCCATCCATATCGCCCTGCTTGATCAATACTCTTGCCATCCCTTTGAAGTGATCAGGATTATCAGGTTCCAATTCAATAAGTTCACGATAAAACTTTGATGCCCGTCTCCACTTTTCAGCATTTTCAAAAGTTTGCGCTATCCCACTTAGAGCTTCGGTATCTTCAGGGTTAAGATCGTAGGCAGAAAAAAAGTTGTCTTCTGCTTCTTCAAATTGATCTAACTGCATGTACAAAACCCCTAGATTAAAATACAGGTTTGCTTTAATGATTTTATCCTTTTCCTGCTTGATTGCAGTTTCAAACGTTTCTACTGATTTTTCCTTATCTCCATTATCATAATAGAGGGTTGCTAATTGACGTATAGCATCAGTGCTTGACGGATCCAACTTAACAGATTTTTCAACATGAAAAAGTGCTTCTTTTTTATTACCAGTTAAAGCATAAATTTGACCAAGGGTATAATTTGATTGAAAATCTTCAGGATCCATTTCGTAACCTTTAGCGCCGGATTCAATCGCCTTTTCAGGGGCGCCTAACTCATAATAGCAGGTTGCCAAAATCGAGTAAGTTTGTGATTTTTTTGGATCGATTTGAATTGATTCATTAAAAACTTCAATAGCATTTTCTAGAATTGATTTATCTTGTCTTTTTTTATAATTATTAAATTTTCTCACTGCTTTATTATAGTTTTCCGCCCAATACATTTCGCGATAATTTTGAGTTACTTCTTTTACTGGTCTTCCAAGGGCTTTTCCTTCTGGATTAATTGAAACAGCATTGTTGAACATTTCATTCATCTTTGCCCATTCTTGTTTGCGGGCATGGACATGATATCCAATCTGTACCATTATCTCTGCATTCTCGGGTTCAACTTTTAGCGCTTCAAATAAATACTGCTCAGCCTCATCCCAATTTTCATTCTGCAGCGCCATTTTTGCTGAAGTGTATTCAACTGTTGAATTGCAAGACCAAAAATTTAAGGAAATCGATAATAGTACAATTGCTAATGATGTTTTATTAATTTTCATAATGTCTCTTTTGTTATTAAGTTTTTTCCGCAAGAAGTTATGGCCCTATAACTACGGGTATCAAGATTTAACAGTTTTTGATAAAAATTCTATTCTTTTGTCAATTTCATCATTTGATGCATTTTGCAATCTTTCTGTACCAAAAGACTCAATGCATATAGAGGCCATAGCTGACGCATGCAATAGTGCAGATTGATTGGACTCTCCAGCAGAGAGGCATGCTGTAAATGCTCCAGCAAAAGCATCACCGGCTCCAGTTGGATCAATTACATCCTTCACAGGAAAGGCTCCAATTTTTAAATGTTCATTATTTGAAAAAAGCTCCGCTCCGCTACTTCCTTTTTTAATTACTACCATTTCTGGGCCTAGGTTCAATAAAGCGGAAGCTGCATCAATTAAATTTTTCTGATTTGTTAAAAGCGTTGATTCGCTTTCGTTTATTAATAAAATATTTGAGGACGATAAGACTTTCATTAAGTCTGGAAGGGCTGTTTCTATCCAAAGGTTCATGGTGTCAATTACAACTAGTGAATTAGGGTTATTATTTTGAGAGATAATAGAAAATTGTAAAGCAGGATGAATATTTGCTAATAGTATATGTGATCTATTTTTGTTTGATTCACTTAAAATTGGGTTGAAATCTGAAAAAACACCTAAATCGGTAAACAGCGTATCCCGATCATCCCAATTTGCATGATATTTACCACCCCATCTAAAGGTTTTGCCTTTTACTGTTTTTAAATCTTCAACATCTTTAGCGTAAGACTGATATAAAGAATGTCCTGCTTTTGGAAAATCATCACCAATTACTCCAACTACGGCAATATCCGCATAGCGACCAGCAGATATTAGGCTATAGGTTGTTGATCCACCAACTAGATCCGATTTCTTTTCTAGTGGAGTCTCAACAGAATCAAGGGCGATAGACCCAACGATAAGAACTGTATTTTTTGCCATATGGGTTACGATATTAGTAATGAAGAAAAGCTTGCACAAGCCATAATCAAAAAAAATATTTTCACAGACGACTTGACCTAACTCTTAAAGCCTATGTATTTTCACGGCTCATGAATTCGAAAACATATGCAATAATAACGGATGTTCATTCCAATTCTACGGCCCTGGAAATAGCCCTGGAAAAAATAAATGATCGAGATAACGTTGATCAAATAATATTTTTGGGAGACTATTTTTCACTTGGCCCGGACCCAAACAAAATACTGGAAATACTCAAATCAACACCTAATTCTGTTGTGATAAGAGGAAACCATGAAAGATATTTGCTTGAAGAAATTTGGAAAGATGAAAAGCCTGAGCTTGAAGGAATGCCTCAAGATGACCCGATTTTACAAGAAATAGTAAATAATGAACAGTGGACAGCCGACCAAATTGGAGAAGAAGGCATTGCTTATTGCGGAACCATGACTATATCTAATAGAGAAATAGTTGGGGATACTTTAGTTGAGTTTTCCCATGCTTGGTATGAGCGAGATGAAATACCCCCTACAATGGATGAGGCCTTAGCTTGGCGCGATGAAATGTCCAAATCTCACCCAAACATAGCTCAATTTATTTATGTGCATGGACACCTTCATTTACCGCGTGAAGAGTCTAAGGAAAATTTAAAAATTTTATGTCAAGGGGCTACGGGACTACCATTTGATGAAGATCCTCGAAGCGCTGTAGCCTTTCTTACCGTTGGTGATACGTTTAACTGGGATGTTGTTAGGTTTGAATATGATTCGCAATCAATCATTGACCTTTTAGAAGAACGTCAACCTCCGTTTTATAAAAACTTACAAAATACTGTTCGATACGCTTCCATTAGAAATGATATCTAATATCACTTTCTATTAAATGCTCTACTTTGATCACGCAGCTACTACGCCTGTTCATCCAAAAGTCATAAAGAAAATGGATGAGGTGTCCAAGCTTGATTACGGAAACCCATCAAGTATTTACTCATCTGGAAGAGCTGCAAAATCTATTATTGAGCAAGCTCGTAATGAAATAGCAAAGATGATCGATGCAAAACCATCTGAGATTTATTTTACTGGAAGTGGGACTGAATCAAATAATATTGTGATTTGGTCATTGCTACATCAGCAGAATAAACATGTGATAACATCTGCTATTGAGCATCCTGCGGTTTTGAAAGTATTGGATGAATTAAGCATTTTTGGGATTTCATATGATATTCTACCTGTGGACTCAACTGGACTTGTTAATCCCGCAGATCTAGAATCAGCTATCAGGAAAGACACTGCTTTAATTTCGATTATGTATGTAAATAATGAAGTGGGGACTATTCAGAATATTGAAGATTTAATTGGTGTTGCACAATCACATTCTATACTTTTTCACTCTGATTGTGTTCAGGCGGTAGGAAAATTGCCAATTTCTACAAAAAGTATTGATGCGGATTATATGAGTTTTTCAGCGCATAAGTTTTACGGGCCAAAGGGTATTGGGTTTCTTTATAAGAAAAGCGAGGCCCACCTTAAACCCTTAATTATAGGTGGCGGACAAGAGAGTAATGTGCGTGCAGGAACTGAAAATATTTCAGGAATTGCAGGTCTGGGTATTGCAGCACAATTAGTCAATACGAATCTTAATAATCGAATAGAGCATTTATCTGAATTGGAAAATTATTTTAAAAATTCGCTAATAGAACACTCACCAGAAATAATTTTTCATGGAAATAGCACAAAACATGTTCCGGGCCTATGCAGCATTGCACTGCCTAACCATAACAATGAAATTATACTTGCAAAGCTTGATCGAAAAGGCATTGAAATATCAAATGGATCGGCTTGCTCTTCTGGAACGGTAGGAATTTCTCCAATATTAAATGCTATGGGCGTTGATGATAAAATTAATCAATCAACAATTAGGGTAAGTTTTGGTAGGGGTAATACGATTGAAGATGTTTCCCTATTGATTGAGGCTTTATCAGAGTTTTCACATGCCTGAACCAATTATTGTTGGAATAAGCGGTGGTGTTGATAGCTCAGTAACGGCTCTTATTTTAAAAAAGCAAGGATTTGAAGTAGAATGTGTATTTATGAAAAATTGGGAAGGTGAAAGTGATCAATGTACCAGTGAAGAAGATTATAAAGATGCTTTAGCCGTTTGCAATTCTATTGATATACCTATTCGATCCACCAACTTCTCTAATGAATATTGGGAAACTGTTTTCAGAAATTTTATTGATGAATATTCAAAGGGACGTACTCCGAACCCAGACGTGCTTTGCAATAAGGAAGTAAAATTTAAGGCTTTTCTAAATTATGCTACAGATATTGGTGGAGCAAAAATAGCCACTGGTCACTACGCTAGAATTGAACAACATAACGATGCGTTTAGATTACTCAAAGGCGCTGACCCTAGCAAAGATCAAAGCTATTTCTTGTATCTATTAGATCAAAAAATGCTTTCGAAAAGTCTTTTTCCAATTGGAGGAATAAGCAAAAAAGAGGTTCGCAAAATTGCAAAAGAAAGCGGGCTATTGAATTACGCAAAAAAGGATAGTACAGGTATTTGTTTTATTGGTGAACAAAGATTTTTTAAAGATTTTTTAAAAAAATATATCCCAACAAATCCAGGGGTAATAAAATCCATTGATGGAGAAACATGCGGTGAGCATGACGGGCTAATGTATTATACGATGGGGCAAAGAAAAGGACTTGGGATTGGTGGCGGATATGGAGATAATACAGCAGCATGGTTCGTTACAGAAAAAGACTTTGATAATAATATATTAATTGTTGCCCAAGGTGGAGATCACCCCTCACTATATCATCAAAATCTTAGTGCTGATTCTTTGCACTGGATTAGTGGTGAGCCTCCAAAAAATCAAGAAAAGTTATCGGCAAAAATAAGATATCGTCAAAACGATCAAGACTGTCAGGTCATCTCAATTGATGAAGACAGGTGCACTGTAAAATTTTCATCTCCTCAGTTTGCAATTACCCCGGGTCAATCGATAGTTTTTTATGATGGAGAAACCTGTCTAGGTGGGGCAATTATCAATGATAGATCTTGATTCGATAAATGATGGAACAAATCATTAGTTTTTGTAGTTTTAAAACTGTTATGTATACTATTATTAATAGAATAACAATGCTTTACATTTTGTCAACTATAGCAGTGGGCCAGTTGCGCTCAGAATTGCCTGCTCAATCTGTGCCTGTTAATATTCACGGAGTTTCACATGCCCGAAATACTTCGCTCTTTGATATGAGCAGATTATCTATTTCAAATAGCTTTGGGATGAGCATGACCAGTTTTGGAAATCAATCTATTTCAGTAGGATCTTATAATTCTAACATTAACTATTTGATTAATGACAAGGTTAGGCTTTCTTCCCAGTTTAGTCTGATGGCACCTATGGGCGGAATCAATCCTAATGCACAAAATGGTTTGAATGGTGCAAAATTATTCTACAATACAAGTATTGATTATAAACCCACAGATAGCATGCTAATAAAATTTTCAATGAACAATTACCCAAGATATTATAGAAATCCTTATTCGAGATTTCTTCTTACTAAATAGTGGCAAAGATTAGTCCACGAAACTCATTACGATTTAATTTGAATCGAAAGAAAAAATCAAAAGTAAAAAAAGCTAAGCAAATGGGTATAGTCAATGCTGGAATCGCTGTAATGTCGGTATTGCTATTTGCATTTATTTTTTCTTTTTCAAACCGACAAACACAAACTGGTGTTCCAATTAAAGCGGTTACTTTCCCTTCAAGCAATGAAACACCAAAACTTGCTACTGAAATTTATGAGGCCAATCCTGTTCTGGATATTGAAGTTGAAATTCTCAACGGCTGCGGTGAGCCTGGGATAGCTGCTAAGTTCTCTGAACTGTTAAGAAAGAAGCGTGTTGATGTTGTTCGCTCAGAAAATGCGGATCGTTTTGATTATAATAATACTATTCTGATACAAAGAAATGAAAATACTGATGGATTAAAATATGTTGCGGATGCACTCAAATTTGATATAAAAAACCCTAACCGCGTGATTACCTCTATTGACCCAAACTCTGATGTAGATATCACTTTAGTGATTGGAAAAGATTTTAGATCTATCAATTCAATCAAATCATATTTGAATAATTAATTTGATATCAGTGTCCACTGATAAAAATACTTCAATTAAGCTCGCAGATACCATTGCGAACCTAGCCTTAGATAAAAAAGCCGAGAAAGTTGTCGGTATTGATTTAAAAGGCCTTACATCTATCACTGATCATTTTATTATATGTTCTGCAGATACGGATATACAGACAAAAGCCATTGCTGATAATATCAGAAAAAATACAAAGCACAAACCTATAAGGATTGAAGGGTATGAAAAAATGAACTGGATCATTTTAGACTATTTTGATGTTGTGGTTCATATTTTCAAAACATCTGAACGGGATTATTATAATCTGGAAAAGCTTTGGGGTGATGCAAAAATAACCAGCTATGCAGACGATGCTAATTAATCAAATCATTCAATTATTATATGAAGCTCTTAATAATTTAGATTATCCTCAAAAAGAAATTAAAGTATCTCCATCAAAAAACCCTGAATTTGGTGACCTGTCATCTAGCATTCCTTTAATGCTAGCGAAAGATTTAAATCAAAATCCAATGGACATTGCAAAAACTATTCAAGATAGCATGGATGTGGATACTGATTTAATCAAAGAGATATCCATCAGCAACCCTGGTTTTATTAATTTTAGAATTTCTAATAATTATTATTATAATATTCTAAAAGAAATATTATCAGATAATAATTTTGGCAAAACTGATTACGGTAATGGGAAAACAGCCAATGTTGAATTTGTAAGTGCAAACCCTACTGGCCCATTAACCGTTGGCCATGGAAGAAATGCAGTGCTTGGAGATGTGGTTTCAAATATCCTCGAGTGGAACGGATATAGCGTGACACGTGAGTACTACTTCAATGATGCAGGTAGGCAAATGAGAATGCTGAGCGATTCAGTAGAATCGCGATATTTTGAAGAACTTGGTAAAGATTTTAATTTTCCTGAAGATGGCTACGAAGGAAGTTATATTAATGATATAGCAAAAGATATTATTAATCAACATGGTGATCAATTAGAGTCAGGTGATATTTTATTTAAAAAAATTCCTGAGCAGAATATTTTCACACATATAAAAAAGACTCTTAAGGATTTAGGAATAACATTTGATGAATTCTCAAATGAAAAAACATTTTATGATAATGGTGATATTGACAAACTGCTTGAAGAATTAAAATCAAAAAATTTAATCTATGAAAAAGATGGCGCTACCTGGTTCAAAACTTCCGCTCTGGGTAAAAAGCAGGACCGTGTATTTATTAAAAGTTCAGGCGAACCAACATATCGGGTGCCTGATACGGCTTACCATCGCAATAAAATTGAACGTAACTATGATCTGATCATAGATGTCTTTGGTGCAGATCATATGGATACATATCCAGACGTTTTGGTTGCCCTTGAGGCGCTAGGGCTAAACACAAATCATATAAATGTTCTTTTGTATCAATTTGTTACCTTATTAAGGGACGGTGAAAAAATTAAGATGTCAACGCGTAAAGCTAATTTTATTACACTAGATGAATTAATTGATGAGGTTGGCGCTGATGTTGTGAGATACTTTTTTGTCATGAGAGGAAGCAATACACACTTAAACTTTGATCTGGATTTAGCGGCTGATCAATCTGATAAAAACCCTGTCTATTATTTACAGTATGCTCATGCTAGAATTTGTAACATCATCAAAAGAAATGATGAAAATGACAATACAATTGATTATAATCCTGAATTGTTAGAACATGATTTAGAAATTGATTTATTAAAAAAATTAGAGCAATTCCCAATAATTGTCCGATCTGCATTGGATTCACTTGAGCCCCAATCTGTAGCAAATTATCTTCAAGAAATTGCTGGAAAATTTCATAAATACTATGCAAACTGCCGTATTATTGGAGAAGAAAAAGAATTAACCCAATCGCGGATAGCATTGATTGGAGCTACGAAAAATGTCATTAACAATGGCTTGAACTTACTTGGAATAACCGCTCCAGAGAAAATGTAAATGATTGATTATTTAAATATTGAATTGCAGTACCTCCTATTTTGCCTTTCTACATTATTTACCGTAGTGAATCCTTTGGGGATTACTCCAATTTTTGCTGCAATGACAGAGAAGTTCTCTAATGAAGATCAAATTAGAATTGCCAGAAAAGGAATTTTTACCGGATCAGTAGTATTGATTATTTTCACGCTACTAGGTTCATTTATTTTTCAATTTTATGGAATCACCGTAGAGGCTTTTCAAATTATGGGGGGAATTATTTTCTTTCGTAGCGGATTAAGGATGCTTGATGCGCAGGTTGGCAGATCAAGAACTACTCAATCTGAAAGAGATGAATTCAAAGATAGTGATGAACTAGCAATAAGTCCTATTGGTGTGCCATTAATTACCGGGCCTGGTGCTATCACAGGTGTAGTTATCTTATCTGGAAAAGGCCCCACTGATTATAGCATTGTTTCTTTATTGGTTTCAGTATTGATTACGATGGGATTGTTTTACTGGATATTGCGTGCAGGAAATTTGCTTGCCAAAAAGATTGGTATTACTGGAATGCGCGTAATTGAAAGAATGATGGGACTAATTTTGATGGTGATCGCAGTACAATTTATTATTAATGGTCTGGAAACAATTATTAATAGAATATAGTCTTTGTGGAGGCGGGGAGAATCGAACTCCCGTCCGAAATAGAATCTAAAAAAATATCTACATGCTTAGTCAGTCAGATTGATCTTGCTTATAACTGTTCTGATGACACAACTATTATAAACACAGTCTGTTTAATTCTTATTCTGATATCACAGACACAATCAGAACCAGCCCATGTTTTTGACACCCTTTAGTTAAGCCATAGGCGCACTAGACTAAGGATGGGCCACTTACTTACGCAGCGGCCATGTAGCCGTAATCGGCATTTATGGTTTTTCCAGATTATTAACGAGATCCTGGAACTCGGCATGCCATTTAGAAAGATGCATATTCCGTCGAAACCGATCGCCCCCATTTTCAAAAAACTAAAAAAAATAAGGCTCTGAACGCCAACCCAGAGCCTTATTGCTTTTTCACTTGCCAGCCTCTTTAATTTGAATTCTTTTAATAAATTCTGCCAAAAGAGGCCTACCAATATAAATGTAGAAAAAAATTGAAGGCAAGTAAGAAAGTTGAAAAAACAAAAAAATATTCATCTTTTTTTTAAATCAAAAAAATAATGATAAGTGTCCAGTTTGACTTATTTGATTTGATATAGTAAACTCTACTATATCATTGGAGTCAGTATGAATAAATTAGATAGACGTCAGTTTCTTAGTTCCATTGCAAAGCCCGCTGCTGCGGCTTCTGTAGTATTAAGTAATCCAACGCTAGTGGCAAACACGCTTAAAAAGATTAAACATGTTACCGGAGATCCTAAAACCATTGCGCGTGATGAAAGCTATTGGAGAGAAATACAGCAAGGCTACACTGCAGACCGTGGCCTTATTAATTTAAATAATGGAGGCGTCAGCCCATCTCCTACTGTAGTGCAAAATGCATTAAAGAGACATCTAGATTTTTCAAATACATCTCCAGCATATTCAATGTGGAAAATCTTAGAGCCACAAAAAGAAACGGTTCGTAAAAGAATGGCTAGATTTTTTAACTGCGATACGGAAGAAATTGCCCTAACTCGAAATGCCTCTGAAGGCTTGCAGATTTGTCAAAATGGATTTGATTTAAAACCTGGGGATGAAGTACTTACAACTACGCAAGATTATGGACGGATGATTGCTACCTTTAAACAAAGAGAATGTCGCGATGGGATAGTAATGAAACAATTCAAAATCCCAATACCTGCGGAAAACGAAAATGAGATTGTAAGGTTATTTGAAAAAAATATTACTCCAAAAACAAAAGTGATTTTGATGTGCCATATGATCAATATCACCGGTCAAATATTACCGGTAAAAAAAGTTGTTAGAATGGCCCGCAAGCGCAATATACCCGTAATTGTTGATGGAGCACATACTTTTGCGCATTTTGATTTCAATCTTAACGATCTAGACTGTGACTACTATGCTACTAGTTTGCACAAATGGCTTTCAGCGCCTTTTGGCACAGGCATGCTATATGTTCGTAAAAATAAAATAGAAGATCTTTGGCCAATGCAAGCCGCTTGGAGTGACGATTGCGCGAATGATGATATTAGAAAATTTGAAGAAATCGGAACACACCCCTGCCCCAATAAAATAGCCATTGGTGATGCACTTACTTTCCATCAAGGGATTGGCAGTAAGAATAAAGAGGAAAGACTGATTTATCTAAGAGATCGATGGGCCAAAAGACTATTAAAAAATGATAGAATTAAATTACACACAAGTTTAAAGCCTGGTAAAAGCTGTGCAATTGCAACCGTTGAAATTGAAGGTATTGATACCTCTGCTGTAGCAAAAGAGCTTTGGGATAAATATAGAATTTTTGTTGTTGCGATTAATCATCCTGAGTTTACAGGCTGCCGAGTAACTCCTCATGTATATACTACCATTGAAGAGATTGATAGATTTGCCGATGCTATGGAAAATATTGCCAACAACGGCATTGATTCATAACCCAATAAATTTATAACCAACCCTTTTGGGGATGATGAAAAAAGCTGTTATTTTATTATCTGGTGGACTGGATTCCGCTACATGCCTTGCTATCGCCAAGGAGGAAGAATTTGGTCTTTACGCATTATCATTTAGATATGGACAACGCCATCAATTTGAAATTGGTGCTGCAAAAGAATGCGCCCGATCACAACACGTTGAGAATCATATTATTTTAGATATCGATCTAAGGGCATTTGGAGGATCAGCGTTGACTGATAATATAGAAGTTCCAAAAGATAGAGATACATTATCCAATACTAATGAAATACCAATTACATATGTCCCAGCGAGAAATACCATATTTCTGTCTTTTGCTCTCGCTTATGCGGAAACAATTAATTCTAAAGATATTTTTATCGGGGTGAATGCTTTGGATTATAGCGGCTATCCTGACTGCAGACCCGAATACATTGAATCATTTGAAACGATGGCAAACCTAGCTACAAAAACAGGGGTTGAGAGTAAATCGAAAATCAATATTCATACTCCCTTGATTGATTTAAGTAAGCAGGGAATAATCGAAAAAGGTACTTCCCTTGGCGTTGACTATGGCATTACACACTCATGTTATGATCCTAATCACAATGGAATTTCTTGCGGTCTCTGTGATGCGTGCAAGCTTAGAAAGCAAGGGTTCAGGAGTGCAAAAATAGATGATCCTATCACATACGCTGATTAAATGTATACGGTAAAAGAAACATATTTCACAATTCAGGGTGAAGGTTTTCATACAGGTAGATCTGCGGTCTTTGTTCGCTTTACTGGCTGCAATCTATGGAGTGGACATGAAAAAGATCGCGCAACAGCAACATGTACATTTTGCGATACGGACTTTATTGGAACCGATGGCCCCGGAGGTGGAAACTTTGAAACGGCTAATGAATTGGCCGATCATATCCTATCTAAGTGGCCAAAGGAAACTGGATCAAAGCCTTTTGTAGTCTGCACAGGTGGTGAGCCACTTCTTCAAATTGATGATCAGCTCATCGGTGCCTTACACAAACATAAATTTGAGATTGCTATAGAAACCAATGGGACCATTAAGCCGCCAGGAGGGATTGATTGGATATGCGTCAGCCCAAAAGCTTCCAGTAATTTGTTAATAACTAAAGGCGATGAGCTAAAATTGGTTTATCCTCAAGAGGGTGCAGAGCCTTCAAAATATGAAGGTTTAGAATTTGATTATTTCTCTTTACAGCCAATGGATAGCGAAAATCTTGAGGAAAATACCAATAAAACGATTGAATATTGCAATGAACATCCCCTTTGGAGACTAAGCCTTCAAACCCATAAATTTTTGGGTATACCTTAATACCTATAATGGAAATATATAAAGATATCACATTTGAAGCAGCCCATCTGCTTCCGAACCTACCGGATGGTCATAAATGCCGCAGGCTGCATGGGCATTCTTTTTTAGTAAGAATCACTTTAGATGGACCGGTTGAAAAAGAGATTGGTTGGGTCAAAGATTTTTCAGAAATAAAAAAAGTATTTATGCCTATATATGATCAGTTAGATCATCGATACCTAAATGATGTTAAAGGACTGGAAAATCCAACAAGTGAAAACTTGGCAAAATGGATTTGGAATAAATTAAATGGGCAATTGGAATATCTTACTGCAATAGAGGTTAAAGAAACATGCACCTCTGGGTGTATATATAGAGGCGAAGATGACTAAAGCTGAAGGAAAATATTTTGAATTTGATGATGAAGATCAAATCAATCCAGATTTTTTGAAGACCTTTTCTTTTGATAGTCCAAATCAATATATTGCAACGGAAACTGATGAGTTCAGTGCGGTATGTCCATTTAGTGGTCTTCCGGATCTAGCATATGTAAAAATTGAATACTACCCAACTGGTGGTAAATGCATCGAGTTAAAATCGTTGAAATACTATTTTGTCAGTTTTAGAAATGTTGGTATTTATCAAGAAGGTGCTACAAAAAGAATTTATTTAGATTTAAAAAATGTACTGGCTACAGAAAAAGTCAAAGTGACAACAATTTATAACACGCGAGGCGGGTTTGACACGACGTGCATTGAGGGAAAATTGGATTAGTATTTTTGGTATGAATCGCAAGGCATTTTAGTTAATTTCGTTACCTCTTTTTTATTAGAAAAGAAAAAAATGAAGAATTCAGTAAAAAAAAATGATAGAATAGCCAGAGGGGCTGGACTAGGATTGACCTTCGGGATAATCTTTGGTGCAGCAACTGATAATATAGGGCTTGGTATAGCATTGGGTTTAGCATTAGGTGCGGGCATAGGTTCTACACAACAGAATAAAGCTAAATCAAAATAAAAAGAGTAAGTATCAGCGAGCCGGTAGCTCAGTTGGTAGAGCAGTGGCCTTTTAAGCCATTGGCCGTGAGTTCGAGTCTCACCCGGCTCACTCTTCGATAGTTAGAAGTTATCGTCAA
>Ga0208766_1000106_pt1 | contig 42014 bp, 40 predicted proteins | sample ETN01SmetaG_3_FD_185792 | JGI IMG/M metagenome (GOLD analysis project Ga0208766, IMG submission 185792) | Marine microbial and viral communities from oxygen minimum zone, Eastern Pacific Ocean - ETNP2014F12-01SV263 (SPAdes) (version 2) | ecosystem: Environmental > Aquatic > Marine > Oceanic ... | reverse complement strand
ATCAGAGAAAAAGAATCGTCGAATGTTAACTCTAGAAGAATTCACACCCCGTGAGGATGAGGTTAGAATCCGCCAACTCGACGGAGGCTGGGTCGCCCAGGTCCAAGGCCCTCCATCTGTCGATTGGTCTTCTGTCAAGTGCGTAACCAAGGCTGATGCCGATGCCGAGTTAGTGGCCCTTGCTCGCTTTGGCTCAACAGTACTTAGCGAAGTGAAATCTAACTCAATTGTTCTAGTCGCTCGAACCCATTCTGGATTCGCTACTGTGGGAGTTGGCCCAGGACAGACGAGTCGAGTTGAAGCAGTCCGAATCGCAGCGCGTAGAGCGGGTGAGAGAGCAGCAGGTTCAATGATGGTATCAGATGCATTCTTCCCATTCAGGGACGGAATAGATACTGCACACGAGATTGGCGTTACAACTGTGGTGCAACCAGGAGGCTCAATGCGCGATCAGGAATGTATCGATGCCGCTGATGAGCATGGAATGGCGATGATATTCACAGGCCAGCGCTTATTTTTGCATTGAATCAACAACATCCGGCTTCACGGAGTGGTGCTACAACGAACTCTACTCTATCTACGTCCTTCGTATTCTTCAGTTTCTCAACCATTTCACGTATTGATTCCGAACTCCCTTTTATTTGCATAGTATCCACACATGTATGACTAGAAGTGAGACAGTTATGATGGTATGATGAGACAGTAATTGAATCGGAATGCCTCAATTCTGAGAGCTTATGTTCAACATTGTGCTGATAATAAATCACAGTAGTCCCCTCAATGTCAACTCCATCTCTCATCGTATCCAAATCTCCTCGAAGAGTTGCCTCAGCAAAGTGAATACTAGCGTCTCTGAGAAACATACTGCGATTATTGTACCCGGTTTGTTCGATAAGACGCTCCAACCTATTGGCAAATTCCTTGTCTGTGCTGAATGAAAGAACACGGCTCATAGCACGGCTACATACTCTCAATTAATAACATTTCTTAAATATGTAATAACGATTGGATTACGCTATGTCTGAGGCAAGCCTGCCAATCGAACTAATCGCGTTAACACTAATTCTAGCTCTAGCTGGAGGCCTAGCTCCTATCTTCAGCAAGATGAAGGAAAATAGAGACACTATGCGTAGAATTACCGCACTTGCATCTGGTATATTATTGGCCTCGGCCATGCTTGTGGTCATCCCAGAGGGCTTTGAGTTAGCCGCAGGAGGACATGACGACCACGGTCATGACGAGCATGTTGACGAGGATGCACTGGCTGGGTCAGTAGCCCTAGTAATCCTAGAACTAGAGCATGGTGACATCGATGCTTCTGGAGCAATCGAAGAGATTGAGGAGCTATTAGGTGGGCACGACGAGCATGATGATCACGAAGAAGGTGAAGAGGAAGAAGGTCATGACGAGGAATCGGAGACCTCTCTTACCGAGAGTATAGAACACGTAATTGAAGAGGTAGAATCTGAAGAAATTAATGCCACTACTGGAATCGATGAAATAGAGGAACTCATCACATCACACGCTCATGAGGAAGGACACGATGAAGAAGAAACAGTCGCTCTTGAAAGCCTAATCATAGGGGGAGCCATACTAGCTGGATTCGTGATGATGTTGGTTATGGAAGGTTCAGGAATTGGTCATGCCGTACATGAGGAACACCATGATCACGAGGAAGAGCATGGGCACGAACACGTGCACCATAGAGCATCTCCTTGGATTATCGTACTGGGGCTTTCTCTTCACTCAGCTGCTGATGGACTAGCGATAGGATCCGCAGCAGCCGGTAGCTCCGAGGCTGTGACCGCATTGGTGGCACTAGCCGTATTAATTCACAAAGCCCCCGCAGCATTCAGTTTGGGTATTTTCTCTATGCACGAGCGTAATAATCGAAACGAATCAATTCGTGATGTAGCCATCTTTGCTTTGGCAACACCTGTGATGATTGTAGTTGCATTCTATGCCTTAGCAGGCGTGACCATTCAAACAATTGGCCTCGCAATGCTATTTTCTGCAGGAACATTCCTCTATGTTGCAACAGTAGATACGTTGCCTGATATTCACAACCCCGAAACGGGCAGAGAAGCACTCAGATATGTTTTGATTGGAGTTGTAATTTTGACTCTAATTCTAGTCGGTGCTGATTCAATGGGTCTGATAGAGCACGCACACTGAATTACTCACGAGTGGGCACTTTCTTCCATAGCCACCAAACACCAATAGCCCAAACTATTGCGATTGTTACTTGTCCGTAACCCGGATCTCCTGTAATTGTAGTAACATATATCGAAATGGCTGACATAATTGTAATGAGGACGATAATCCAATTTTTGGCGTGTTTTGGAAGTGTCTTACCATTTGCATAATACTCGAAAACCTTTGGTCCAACCCATCTATTTGTCATAGTCCATCGGAAGAATCTCTCATCAGAGATGCTGAATAAATATGCTGCAGGAACCATCCATGATACTGTAGGCCAGCCCGGTACGAAGATTCCAATGAAGGCACACCCCACGAATATACTGCCAATTGCAACATAAATCCATTTTCGGATTGGAGTAGTCTTACGAGCGTATTTTTCGATGACTGCATCGACAGACTCCAGCACCTCCATGATTCTATGGCGCTGAGATTAGGTGATAAAGTGAGAGGCGAACACCGCCGCAGCATTACACGCCCCAATTCTCAAGCGGCCTCTTCTAGACGCGATAGCATGGAGGTTGCCTACACACTACCTAGGGCCGCTTCAAAAGAAGACCCACTCAGGCTCGCAGTATTCATTTCAGGCAGTGGTTCTGGTCTTGCAGCATTACTAAAATATCAGCAATCCCAGTCTTGCCCCCATCAGACGGTATTAGTATTGGCAGATTCCCTTGCTGCTACTGGTTTAGAGCATGGTAGAAATAGCGGAGTAAAATCAGTTGGAATACCTCTCCCAGACATTATTGACAGACTTGAGAGAAGGCAGAGTCACGAGGAATTAGTTGAGGCCGCATTAATTGATGCGCAGGTCGAATGCATAGTTCTCTCAGGATATATGCGAATTCTCACTCCAAATTTCGTCCGTAAGTGGAAAGGCCGACTGATCAATATTCACCCCTCCCTTCTCCCAAAATATCCTGGCGCACATGCGCACCGTGATGCATTGGCTGATGGTGCAACGGTTTCTGGCTGCTCAGTTCATCTTGTTGATGAAGGCGTTGACAGTGGTATGGTTCTAGCCCAACAAGAAGTCCCGGTACTAGAGGGAGACACGGAATCTGATTTACAAGAACGAATCAAGAAAGTCGAGCATGTACTTTACCCAATAATCATCGACAAATTGGCTACTGGTAGCGTTTCACTCTAGATCTATTGGTTGGTTAACATTCTTTAAAACCGCCCTGTTTTCAAGTAAAATTGAATGTGGCATTTCAGCAAATTGTATCCTTAATGGGCGCCGGTCGTTAGCTAACAAATCCCTGACCCGTGTAGGCCTAATTAGTGCTAGAAGAGGATGCATTCTCTCTCCATCGGCTGGGACTGCAAGTGCATCATCATCAGTGATAGTATCCGCTAGAGTAGTGAATAATCCAGGAGTCACCCAAGGAACATCGACGGGTGCAATCTGTAATTCATTAGCCTCCAGCAGCGGGTCATCCAGAGCCTCAAGAATAGCTTCAATTGGTCCAGCATGAGGGCTTGCATCTAGAACCCATTCTACATCAATTTCCGTAGGGATAGTTGCACCGTAGTCGTCAATATTCTCGGGCGTCGCCACTGCGATTCTAATTGGTTCTAGGTCCGCTTCACGTAGAGCTGAAACAACTCTAGAAATGCAACTCTGCCCCTCAATTTCAATCAGAGCCTTATCACGTCCCATTCGGCGACTACGACCTCCAGCAAGAACCAAAGAACGCACCAGTTCACCTCAATTCATCGAGCCGTTGCATTGCATAACGAATTTCTTCAATTAAATCGGTCGCTCTTGCTAGGAGCGTTATCCTATCTCTACGTCCATCTGTTTTCTCAAGCCAACGCATTAGTTGTCGAATATCTCTTGAATCACGATCAATTGTCCACTCTAGAACCTGTTCTGCAACAGGGTCATCAGATGGAAGCAATCTCTCACTCATAACCGTCGGCTTACGAACTGGCGTTTGAACTTGGCTCAAGGAGTCACTAATCGAGCCTTGATTCTCCCTAAAAGTGAATCACCCGGTGGTACGTTCACTGCCTGAATATCTGCCTCAAGGCCTTCACTACTTCGCCCACCTCTTACTGAATCAGCATGAAGTACCATCAAAGCCAAGTGACCATAGATTGCCTTCCCTTGACACCAACTCCTAATCTTGTCCTTGTCAGGCATCTGTTTTCCGGCACGCAAGATTTCTTCAATAGAAAGAAGTAAGGCCTCAGCGGGCTCTTTTCTTGAGATGTGTTTTTCCAATTCATCCCAAGGATTGGTTCCTAGGTGGTTATGGTCCAGATTGGCCAATAATAACGCAGCAAGTGCCACATCTTCTCTTCCATGTCTTTTCCACAACAATCCAATTAGTTTGATTAAATTCTCTTGTTTTGCCCCAGCATTTGTGATCAGCCAGGAAGTAATTCGCCGCAGATTAACATCCGGCGTTCCAAGATGAAATGCATATCCTGCCGCGGCACCATAACGATCCGTACTCGACTTCAAAATCAAAGCCGGAACTCCAATGGGGTATGCAGCACGAACAGTACGTACCAAACGCCTTGGGGACGTATGGGTTCTACTAGATACGGAATCAAAAAAAACGTCAAGAGGGTCATCGACCATCTCAAAACCTCACTCCAGTCCTTTGAAGTCTTCAAAAATTTCAGTAATTCTTTCCCTAGAGTCATCGAGACGCATTCTAAAATCTTCAACGACAGTCCGATGAACAACAATTTCCATTTGCCTATCCATTATTCTGACTATGGCTCTGTGTTCAGCGTCATCAATATTGAAAATATGCCTCAGATAAGCAACAAGAATCAACTCATCTTCTGAGCGATCTGTATGAAGGAGAAAGGCCTCTAAAATCTGCTCATATACTCTTCGTGTTTCTTCAAGACTGAGAATTGAACCCTCATCGAGTACTTCACCGGCTAACACAGCATCGTAGACGAGTTTTGGTTCATCATCATCCAGTTTGAGAGCTAGAGCCATTTTGACGAGTATTCGCTTTTCTCCATTGCTCAGTTGCCCATCTCGAAGGGCGAGGCTTACCGCATCACTGAAAACCCGAATCCGGCCTACACTGACCTTTGTCACATTAAGCGCCTACCCCCTCTTCCTAAATTAGTTAGCATCACCAATTGAGCAGCATATCCCACCACCTTTACATCCCCATTTCCTCGTTGAAATGGTTGCGGAGTGTTCAAAGAGGGGTAGGGTGGCGGCTAGATTGCAGGACTCCTGTCACACTCGCGGGTGCTTGGCACCCATTACTGAACCCGCCAAAGGCGGAAAACAGCGCGAGGCCCCCGGGTGGGGCCGGCCTACTGTAGGAAAGAAAGAAATGTCAAATGAAGGAAAATATGTGATTCACGCGACCATCAAGGCGGACGGCACAGTCGCTCGCAAGGATGTAGTCGGTGCTATCTTTGGTCAGACCGAAGGTCTGCTAGGAGAGGATTTGCAACTTCGCAAGTTGCAGAGAACCGGGCGCATCGGACACGTCGATGTGAATCTGAATAACAACAAAGGACGAGTGAATGGTGAAATCCTCCTCACTTCGTCAATAGATCAAGTTAGTACCGCTGTTATCGGTGCTGCTCTCGAAACAATTGATAGAATTGGGCCATGTAAGGCTATAATTCGTGTTCAAAAAATCGAGAACGTCAATTCTGCGAAGAGAGTAACAGTCATTGACAGAGCTAAGACTCTGTTAATGGGTATGATTGAAGCAGGTTCTGATGAATCAAAGAACATCCTCGACGAGGTACGTTCTGTACTAACTGTTGATACTGAAACGGAAATAAGCGGAATGACTGCAGGACCTAACGTAAAAGGCTCTGAAGCAATCATAATCGTCGAAGGGCGAAATGATGTACGTAATTTACTGAAGTTTGGAATCAAGAACGCCATTGCTACGATGGGGTCTGGTGTTAAGCCAGAGCTTGTTGAATTAGCAAAGAGTAAGAAAACGGTAACCGCTTTCTTAGATGGCGACCGTGGTGGAAAACTTCTGTTAATGGAAATCAGTGGTAGCCTTGGGAAATCTCTAACACATGTCTCAATGGCACCTCAGAGCCGCGAAGTCGAACATCTTGAGGGCAAGGTAGTGACCAAGTGTTTGAATCAGAAAGAGGCAGCAGGAAAAGTGACCTCACGGATTCAGGCTGAATTGGCCAAAGAGGACGATTCCTCTGTGGGTCGCGGGTCCGCTGCCTTAGAGGCTCCTGATGAAGTCAAGGGCTGGTCGGGAATGCTAGATGGACTCAAGCGAAATCAAGCAATTATTGTTCTTGAAGATGGATCGGGTACTAGCCCAGTCGGAGCTTCTGGTCTTGAAGCGGCTTTAGCAGATGCTGAAGGCGCAACAGGTCTAGTATTCGCAGGCAAGGTCAATGACCGGATTTTCGAATTAGCATCAGGCGCTGGAATCAACAACGTACTAGGCAAGACAGTCGGTGAAATCACTCTCAAGAGTGGCGTCCAGGCTTTCTCCGTCAAAGATTTGTGATTACGCACAAACACCTACCTATTCGGCGGGACTACGTCCCGCCTAGAATGGCGATGTAACCTCTCTTGACCAACGAAGGCATCAAAAAGGCCACAGGTCCGCTGAGAGCGATGGAACAGTCCACCATGGGCATCCTTGCTTTGTTGGGATTACTTGGCTTGGCGAACTGGATTCTTTGGATGAGGCACCAACAAGTTATGCGTCAACGAGATCGTATGGTGAACCGAGTAGGTTATCTTGAAGGAGATTTAACCGCAACATCTCAGAGACTAGATTTACTCTCTAGAGGAGTTGATACGGTCTTCGGCCATACTCCTGAATTGCATGGCTTGTTAGGAATACATCGCTCTTTGGAAACTGCCGAATCATTACTTTTCGATCAAGGAGTTGAAGTCAGTTCTTCAGAATCTTGTGCTATTGCCACCCATGCTGCAAGAGCAGTACTCGAAGGTCATGAAGACAACGAAGATTCCGACGAAGCGATGCTTGCTGGACTTTATCCTCTAGTAAACCGAATTGCGAATCTCCTTGATGCTGCAGAGATGACTGCCGAAGATCTCGAACTCACCGGTTCCGAGCAACGACGTTTGGGAGAATTATTCCATGCCACCGAACGCACTGACAAGGCTGCTGAATGCTATCGAAGAGCTCACCAACTCGGTGCGGAGGACGCTTCAGCACTGAGGTCCCTAGCGACTATACAACGCGAAGAAGGAGATGTCGAATCCCTCGATAGAAGTCTAGAGCGTCTATTGGCAATAGACCCCGATGACGTTGAGGTTCTCAAAGAACAGACACTACTCTTATCTGGTACTGATGTGGAAAGAGTAGTTCGCAATCGCCGTAGATTGGAAGCATTAGGGATTGATTCAAATCCCACTTTGGAAGAGAATACTATTGCCGATTTAGCAAGCCGCGCCCACGAGATTCGAGTTGAAGTTGACCCTCTATCAAATGAACCATCAACAGCAGTGGGTTGGTTGGAAAGAGCTGCAAAATTGATGCTCTTAGGAGAAGTTGCAGTGGCCTTGGAATCAGTTGAAAACTCAATTGAAATGGACCCCGCTGCCCCGGATGCATGGCTACTCCACGCCCGTCTTCTTGCAGCAATTGGTGGTAAAACACCCGAAGCAATACAAAGTGTACGAAGGGCTACTGCCTTGGGTGAATATGGCATTTTACTCGAAGCCGAGATACTCGAAAATGATGGTCGTTTAGATGCGGCAAGAGAAGTACTCGAAGAACACTTGGAAAAAGATCCTCACGATGCCGAAGTAAGAGGGAGGCTTGCATTAATTCTTCTCAACGCAGGCTCCCCCGATTGGGCGCGCAAGATTCTAAATGAGGCATCCGAATTATCTTGGGAATCAGCTTCGCTCCACGTCATGGATGCCCGTTTGTTGTTGGAAAGTGCCGACCGGCACGTCAATGAAATGGGTGTACATGATGATATGATTTTGTTACAATCCTTAACTGCATTCGACGATGCCATTGAGCGAGATCGTGAATCAGGTCAGGCTTGGCTTGGTAGGGCGAGAGTACTTCGATACCAAGGAATGTATGATGAGGCTGAAGTGGCAATAGTTCGTGCTAGAAGATTACTTTCAGATAACCCCGCGATTCCTTTGGAGGCTGCTCGTTTGTTCACAGAAATGGGCCGATTTGACCAAGCGAATACTATGCTAGCTGAGGCAGCAACACAAATGCACAATCATCCACCAATCAATTATGTTAGAGGATTGATTGCTGCTAGACAGGGGCGTCTTTCCGAGGCGCAGAGCATGTTCACCAAGGTGTTGGAAGCCGAACCAGAGCACATTAGAGCACGTTTGAATCGATGTTCAGCAGCCCTTCTCCGCGAAGATCTAGTGACGGCACTTGATGACGCGAATGCGATTATTGAAGCACGTCCAAATCTCGGTTTAGCCAGTCAGCGAAGGGCTGAGATTTTGATGAATCTAGGTGATTGGATTGAAGCAGAAGCAGAATTACGACGTCTAGCAGAATTAGACCCATCTCATACAATGGCCTTAGTTCACCAAGGTACTTGTCTCATAGCCATGGAAAGGCCAGAACAGGCAGAGATACCGTTGAATAAGGCATTACAAATAGACCCTGAAAATTCAGATGCTTGGTATCAGAGAGGACTACTCTACCTTGATTTCAATCGAATGGAGGAGGCCTTTTCAGATTTCAAGAGAGCCGCAGCCAGCGATGCAAAACATCTCGATGCTCGCCTAAGAATAGCCGCAATCCTTCACGAATCAGGCAATCCTGCAAAGGCCGCTGCTGCTTGGCGAGATGTGTTGGACGTAGACCCTGAGCACCGACTAGCACGACGACGTCATGAGGAAGCAAGAGAAAAAGTAGCTTTGAGCGCGTCGAGAACCAAGACGCAGGTTTGAATTGCAGGCCCTATGTGGGTCATCTATGACCGAGTCACAGGGGATTGAACCCGGACAAGCGGCGCCTGATTTTGAATTACCAAATGCCAACGCCACAGTGGGTGGGAAAACACTCACACTCTCTGACATCATGGGCAGAAATGGTGCAGTTGTGATGTTCACTTGCAACCATTGCCCATACGTTGTTGGGTCCGAGGGAAGAATAGAGGATGCGGCAGCACTAGCAAGAGACCTAGGGCTAGGATTTGCCGGAATCAACTCGAACGACCCTGTAATGTATGAATCAGATAATTGGGATAATATGGTTAAGAGATCAAGCAAAGGAATGTCCTATTCTTATTTGCACGATGCTAATCAAGGTACAGCACATGCATATGGTGCTGAGCGAACTCCCGAATTTTACTTACTAGATGCCACGGGAGTAGTTGCATATCGCGGGCGCCTTGACGATTCACCAAGGGATCCTGCCGATGCAACAACAACTGAATTGGCCGATGCTATGGATGCATTAGTATCCGGCCAGAATATAGTAAATCCTAGAACAACTTCGATAGGTTGTTCCGTCAAATGGAAGAATTGAATCAATACTGTTCTAGCACCAGTTCAGTTTGAGTCGATGTGATGTCTCCAGGTGCAGTTAGCCACATCTTATCGAGAAGATCTCGTAGCGCTACTGTGTCATCCACATGTACAACCGAGATAAGATCAGCATCTCCACTAATTTCGTATACACACTCTACACCATCCCAGCCTGAAAACTCACCAGCAAGACTACCAATTTCTGTCCCTGGTCCTACTTTGATGCGGACAAGAGCAGTCAGTCCTATACCCGTTTCACGAATTGTATAACCACGAATAATACCATCTTCTTCCATTTTCTTCATGCGGGTTCTTACTGTTCTTTCAGTAACTCCTACCTTCTTGGCGATATCAACAAAAGGTGATCTTGCCGCTTCTCGAAGTACTGTCAGAATGGACCTATCAAGGGAGTCTACCGATGCCATATTTCGTTCCGATTTTAGAACCCTTTTTGTATGTTTGGTGCTTAAAATCACGTTATTATCCTTCTCTAATTACCGGAATCCGGCGAAAAACCCTCATTAATTTCAAAGTTGCATTAAAATGAGACGCCGATTTCATAGATACCGATGAGGGGGGATGAGGCCTACACGCAGCTCAAGGTACAACAGTACCTAGACGATGTTTCCCGTCTTTCTATATCCCCTGATCAAACACAATGGTACAATGTCGATGTGGCATCGGTGCTCTCTGGTACAAAGATAGTAGATCATGAGGTCGATGAATCATCAGGGTCCTCACTCCTATTCCTTGAGAGAAGCGTAATGCTCTGCTGCCCCGAGTCGGGAAGTATGCACCATTACCCCAAACATCTTCTGCATTGTTTTGTTGATGATAACCGAACCAAATGTGATGCTCCAGACGGAATCTTGCTTCGGGCTGAATTATTTTCGATTACCCCCAGTGGTGAACAATTAGCTTGGGAGAAATCCTGTCGTTCTGAGATAGAAGTTCCTGCTGTTCAAGGTGCTGTAGCTCGCTGGTTATCGTGGTTAAACACGTGATGGTTTGTTTGCGCTATATTCAGAAGGCCCCCGCTAGTCGGACATTCAATGGGAACTCGCATCACGCGCGTCCATGCTCGAATGATTTTGGATTCTCGCGGCAACCCAACAGTCGAAGTTGATTGCCATACTGCGGGCGGATTCATGGGTCGAGCAGCAGTACCCTCTGGTGCTAGTACGGGTCGCCATGAAGCCGTAGAATTGCGTGATGGCGGCTTAGCATGGGCTGGTAAAGGAGTTGAGCAAGCAGTTGCGAATGTCAATGGCCCGATAGCAGCCGCAATAGTTGGCATGGATGCTAGCAACCAACAAGCAATCGACGAAGCAATGATTTCTCTTGATGGAACACCAAACAAAGGTTCCTTGGGCGCCAATGCGATTCTTGGCGTGTCCATGGCTTGTCTTCGTGCAACGGTTGGAGATGGTGAGATTTGGCAACATCTTTCTTCGGGAACAACATCTCTACCAGTTCCTCTCATGAATATCCTCAATGGAGGAGCGCATGCAAACTCGAATGTTGATGTCCAAGAATTCATGATTGTCCCTCATGGATTTGACACATTTCCCGAAGCCTTGTGCGCTGGAGTTGAGATTTACCACGCTCTACGCAAGGTTCTGAAAGATGCAGGTTTGTTAGGCGGAGTTGGTGACGAAGGAGGCTTTGCACCTAATCTTCCACGTAATGAAGAAGGTCTTCGATACGTAGTAAATGCGATTTCAGCAGCGGGATATGAACCAGGAACACAGGTATCGATAGCACTAGATGTGGCTTCACAGGAATTTTGTCATTCAGATGGCTACCATATTGATGGAAGGGTTTTGTCAGGTTCTGAATTAGGTCAATTATACTCAAGTTGGCTCGATGATTATCCAATCGTATCGATCGAGGACCCATTCGGCGAGGATGATTGGGATTCTTGGATTGAGTTCACTTCTCGCGAGAGCCACAGGGTGCAGATTGTGGGTGACGATCTCTATGTCACAAACCCAGAGCGTTTTGCCAAGGGAATTGAGGAGGGGGCTTCGAATGCAATCCTCATCAAACTGAATCAAATCGGAACTGTAACTGAAACTCTTCAGGTTATCCAGATGGCTAAGGACGCTGGCTTTGGAACAATCATCAGCCATCGTTCGGGCGAGACTGCAGACTCAATAATTTCAGATATTTCCGTAGGAACAAATGCCGGACAAATCAAGACGGGTGCTCCAGCGCGTTCAGATCGCACCTCAAAGTATAACCAATTGCTTAGAATAAGCGAGCAATGCAGCGATTATGCCAACGTATTCTAACTACTATTCAAGGCTTGATAGTAGTAGTGGTAGCACAATTGTGGCATCAGATTCGATGACAAACTTCGGCGTATCTACATCGAGCTTTTCCCAACTAATTTTTTCATTAGGCGGCGCTCCTGAGTAGCCGCCATAAGATGGTCGAGATTCTGAAATCTGTGCGAACCAAGACCAGAGAGCAACATCCTGTCCAACATCTTGACGAAGCATAGGAACAACGCTGATAGCAAAATCTCCAGAGATGCCTCCTCCAACTTGCAGGATTCCTGTGGGCGAATCATCTTCACGATACCAGTCAGCCAAAGCATGCATCGCATGTAGGCCTCCTTTGACAATATCAGGATTCAATATTGTACAGTCAATAACACGAGCGGTTAGGATATTCCCTAAGGTAGAATCCTCCCATCCCGGGCAGAATATAGGCAAGTTAGCATCGGCTGCTGCCATCAACCAAGAATCATTTGGGTCTGCATCAAATTCAATTTCTCCATGGAGCAGAAGATCGTAGAGATACTCATGCGGAAACCTCCTATCTCCAACCGCTTCTGCATCTTTCCATAGTTGCAGCAAAGCTCCCTCAATATAGCGAATAGCCTCTTCTTCTGGTATAGCAACATCAGTTACTCTGTTCAATCCTCTTTCCTTTAGTTTAGCATCATCACTCGCAGAAAGATTACGCCAATCACTAATTTTTTCATAATGTGAGGCTGCAACTAAATGAAACAAATCCTCCTCAAGATTGGCCCCAGTGCAGCATATTGCGTGGACCTTCTGTGCCCTGATAGCAGGCGCAAGAGAGCGACCAATCTCAGCTGTTGACATAGCCCCAGCTAGAGTAACCATTAGTCTCCCACCTGAACCAATGAACTCATTCAGCGACTCAGCACAATCAGCTAAAGCGCCAGCGTTGAAATGACGATAGTGACGCTGAATGAAATCTCGTATCGACATCAAATCACCCTTGTAGGAATCGCTCCACCTTATCTCGACGCTGAAGGACTAATCCCTCAATATTACTTACTAGTTCGGAATGAATTGTATCGGCAACAACTGATGGATCATTTTCGCCACAAGTGAACACATCAATAGCCAACAATCCTCTTTCAGAATAACAGTGAGCACTAACATGACTTTCATCGATTAAAACAACTGCAGCAAAACCCAGTGGGCTGAGAGTCCCATCAAATTGTTCGACATGTGAATGAACCTCTCGAATCCCTGCTTCACTTACCGCACGACGCATCAATTCGAGAATCCATTTTCCATCATTATCAGTTGGTGAAACATAGCCCGTGTAATCCAACAGAACGTGAATTCCAATCGCAGACATGCCACTCACAGTAGCATTCAACAGCCGTCCTGATTTCAAATTCACTCATTGAGCAACCAAGCAGAAAGACGGCGTAATCCTTCATGAATCACTTCTTCATCTGCCGCATATGAGATTCTGATGAACCCTTCACCACCGGCAATTAGGCTTGCTGGAATCAGTTGTACACCTGCCTCAAGAGCCCCATCAGCAAACTCAGTATCGCTCATACCAGTCTCAGTAATATCGACAAATGCATAGAAGGCCCCTTCGCAATCTCCAATTCTTAATCCAGGGAATACGGATAATCCATCAATCATAATTTGGCGCCGCTTTTGATACTCAGCATTGAACTCACCAACAGCATCATCGCAAGATAATGCCACCTTTGCGGCATTCATCAAGAAAGTGGGGATGTGTGAAGCGGAATTAGCCTGAGATTTGATTGCAGCCTTCACCGCTTCAGTAGGGCCAGTGAGGAAGCCAATTCTCATACCAGTCATTGCCCATGATTTTGACCAACCATTGATGACAAGAGTTCGCTCGGCTCCACCTTCACATATCGCGGGCGAAACATGTGGATAGTCCATCCAATTTAGTCGGGCATAAATTTCATCAGAGACAATCCACAAATCGTGTTTTACGGCGATATTGACGATTTCCTGTATTTCTTCAGGAGTGAAAACCGCTCCTGTTGGATTACACGGAGAGTTAATCAGAATCATCCGAGTTTTTTCAGTAATCGCGTTCCGAATTGCATCGAGGTCGGGGTGAAAATTATCTCGGCGTACAGGAACATGAACGGGAACGGCACCGATTAGTTCCAACATAGGTTCGTAACTCGCCCAAGAGGGCGCTAGCAAGATCGCTTCATCTCCAGGCATCGTGGTAATCATGAATGAGTAGAGCAAAGCCTGTTTTGCGCCCGGAGTAATTACTACATCTTCTGCCCTAGTTTTGATTCCATGATGTTTAGCCAAGTAATCAGCCACAGCTTGGCATAATTCCAGCGACCCCGGACCACGAGTATACTTTGTATTGCCAGCTTCCAAACCAGCTATCGCCGCCTCAATAATTTCAGGAGGTGTATCGAATCCCGGCTCACCTACAGTCAACCGAACAACCTCAGGTCCTGGTGGTTGTAAGTAGGGTGCGAAGCCAACACCCAGACCATCGTAGCGCGAAGCGATGCGCGGCATGTAACTAAGCGGGTGCAGACCGACCTTCAAGATATGCAAAATAACTTCAGATTTTAGATACCGAAATAGAATCTAATATTTTCATCTTCTTCCACGTCCGCCACCACTTGAACGGCCTCCGCCACCTGAGCGACCACCGCCGCCTGAGCGACCACCGCCGGAACGCCCTCCACCACTAGATCTGCTAGAGCCTCTGCTACTGGATCTTCTTCTGCTAGAACTCCTTCGGCTACTATGGCCATTGATTCCAATTTCTGCCCCGCCTACTGTGATACTAAATCCCCCTCTTGAACGGCCACTACTACCTGACCCCATTCGTCCTGAAAAGAACGCTATGATTGGGAAAAGTAAACACGGAATAAATGCACATATGCAAGTGGTAGCGAAGAAATCCATGGGTTGCTCAATCGAAGCTTTTTCAGGTTTATCTGGATTCACAAAAACAGAGACATTCCCCCCAATTGGATAATCATTCTTGATTGAATCAATACAAGGAACATATAGGGCCAGACCATCATCCCAATACTCATCTTGAACTATCAAATCGCTATCTGATTGGTAAGTAACATTCTCAAATTCATACTCAATAACTAATTCTGCTAGACAATGATATTGAGTTTGTACAGCATCGTCGCCAATCCAATGATACATTTCTTGGCGCCAGAGAGTGCTTTTTTCCGCTCCGTGCTCGATGGTAAATATTTGATAATCAGCGGGATCTTCTGGATTATATTCTAGTGTCACTGTGTTATCAATTTGGTAGTAATCCTCAATCAATTCTAAACAATATCTTTCTGAAACTATAGAAGGCGAATAAGCCCAACCTTGGTATGCGGTTCCGTTTACTTCCCAAGTAAGGAATAGGTCCGCATAACATTCGTACTCATGATACCAATCAGTCCAGCAGTCACCGTCATCACAATATTCTTCAGACCATTCACGAAAATCTTCGAACCAACCAGTCCCACTACCTTCATCTCCTGTTATCGTTGCTTCGATTTCCACCCATTGAACATCTTCTGAACCCAAGATTGTTCCTTCGACCTCAACCCAATCTTGGCTGGCAAATAACCAAAAAAGAGGCAAGGAAATTACGATTATTAGTACAAAAACTAAGAAAATACCCCTAGCAAAACTAATATTTTTCATTCCTAAGAACCCAGAATCTTCTTGATTCTTGATTGAAGTGGCAGGTTTTTTTTCCGTTTTTGATTCCTCTGAAAAACCTCCATATTTTTCCTGTAGTTTCGCTACAGCATCCGCTGCTTCGGAATCTTTTTCCTCATCTTTGTGGCCAGGAGCCCACCACTTCCCCTCATCCTCTGAACTCAGAAATAAGCCTCCTCAGTTTATCCACTACAAACTCCCTTTTGAAATAGATTCCAGCATTTAAGAAATAATGCATAATCACGGGGGTTTGACTAAATTGACTATTGAGCAAAAGGCCATCCACATTCCGAACATTCTTCAAGGGAAGGTCGGGGGTTGGCATTTACCGCACGAGTGGCAGAGTAGCTATGCAACGGACTGCAGATCCGTGGACCCGGGTGCAAATCCCGGCTTGTGCTCCAATTCCTTTCTTATGTTTTCAACCCTCATTAAGGTAGCATTTCAGGATCTAGATTACCGCCTGAAATCACTAAACCAATTGAATCAATATCTTTCAATGCTCTGAATTCTTCAGTTAATACTGCTGCCAAAACGGTGGCTCCACTAGGCTCAACTATGATGTCTAGATGTTCTTGTAGTAATTTCATAGCCGCAAGAACGTCTTCATCACTGACAGTGATTATACTTTCAAGATTCTCTTTTAGAATACCAAAAGTAAGCTCGCAAAGACTCGTTAGTAAACCATCACAAATTGTGTTTGGGTCAGTTTGAGGTATTAATTCCCCTGCAATCAGCGAGCGTGCAGCATCATCTGCGCCTTTCGGCTCAGCCCCAAATAATCGAGCCTTTGGTAATAATTTACGAGTGGTTATACAAGTGCCCGAAAGAAGTCCACCGCCTCCAACTGGGGTGATTACAGCATCTAGAGGTCCTGTTTCGTTAATCATTTCAAGAGCTGCAGTACCTTGACCAGCAATGACTCTTTCATCATCAAAAGGATGAACAAAGGTTGCTCCAGTACGTTCCATTACAGCTGCAGCTGTGGTTTCTCGGGCTTCTAGAGTTGGCTCGCAGAAAGTAATCTCCGCTCCATGACTGCGAACTCCATCGACCTTGACGCGCGGAGCAGTCGATGGCATTACGATGTATGCGGGAACTCCTCTTTGTTTGGCCGCCAAGGCTACTGCTTGAGCATGGTTTCCACTGCTATGAGTACAAATTCCATCCTTTGCCTGATCTCCCAGAATTGCTAATGCATTACTAGCGCCTCTGAATTTGAACGCTCCAACGTGCTGCAAATTTTCACACTTGAAGAAAAGACGCCGGCCAGCAAGTGAATCTAAGGCTAGAGAAGTAAGGATTGGAGTATGTGCAACAATTCCTTCAATTCTAGCCGCCGCCGCTCGCACATCATCAAAATCAACCGACACAGATGTTCCCTCGCTCCATCCGAGTAGGTTATTGCGCATCACTTCTGCGGCGCTTTCAAGCAGTATAGAGTCCTCGGGAGTACATGGCAGACAAGGCGCCGGATGCATCTATCCATGCAATAGTCGGTGCGTTACTCATCCTTGATGCCTTAGTCATTGGATATGCACCGGCGGGCCCCTGGGATTCATCTTCCTTCACAATTGGCATAATCGGAGTCACAGGTTTGTGCATGTGGTATGTGGCCTGGTATAGGTTAACATTCAAGCGCAAAGGACTGATTCCTTGGTTAGACCAATGGCAAACTCCAAAGGAATCTTCTCCCAAAGTTTTCGCTCTTGGCATAGCCACCATAGCTCTAGCATGGGCTTCTGGTAATCCTTTGCAAGAGTATCTTCCAAACCCAACAGGATTAGTGTTAATGTTAGTTGGTTTGTTGATTTCCTTATCAGGAATCTATGTGATGCTTAGCACAGGCCCTCTAGCCGATTAGCGATTACCCGGTTTCCAAAATTGAAGTGGAAGCGGGTCTTCACCAGACATCGCTCTGAAAGCCAGATGATCCGCCCTCTCATTCCAGCGATGCCCTCTGTGTGCCCTAACGTGTTCCCCACTTAATTGACAAAGAGTAGATACTTCATTCCATAAGGCCTGAATTCGCTGTGCTAATGCTTTGTTCTTCTTTGCTTTCCAATTTCCCGATGCAATATTCAATGCGTATTGCGAATCGGCCCGAAGAACAATTCCATTTTCTCCACCCGATTCTAGTATCCAACGCAATGCATGAGCGATTGCACTTAGCTCAGCCGTATTATTTGAGCCAACTTCGGCACCTAGGAAACCAGATACGTCTGAGTCGGTGATTACCGGCCCACTTGATTCATGTATTATTTCTCCACGCCCACGGCCGAGTCCGGAATCACCTCTCACTACAGCAAAACCCCAGCCTGCAGGTGTTGCAGCGGTTACATTACGATTCTCTTCACAGGAACCGTCCACATAGATGTGGAGTGTTTTGTTCATCATCACTCACCAAGTTGGGCGTTGTATGCGGCGGCATCCAATAACCCATCCACTTGAGACGCATCTCCTATTGACATACGCCAAATCCAACCAGAACCGTATGGATCTTGATTAATTTGTTCTGGAGCATCCTCTAGGCTTTCGTTCGCTTCAAGAATTTCTCCAGCGATAGGGGCAAATATTTCACTAACCGATTTTACCGACTCAACACTTCCACATGATTCCATTTCAGATACATTAGAACCAACTTCTGGAAGTTCGACCCACACTACATCAGTAAGCGCATCTTGAGCAAAATCAGTAACACCAACAACTACTTCATTTCCTTCAATTCGAATCCACTCGTGTTCAGCTGTATACAGCAGGTTCGTCGGCACTTCACTCATGTTATCGGGGCGGCGAGCATTAGGAGAGGGGTGAAGTTTTCTATGCCTCACTCTTCTTCTCCATAGCGCTCTTCAAGGCCTTTTCTTTCTAATTCAGCCCATCTCCCACCAAGGCCTTCATCAGCCGACTCAAAGCGTTCCACCTCGAGTCTTTCTCGCATAACCGATTCTTCTTCTCTACTGAACCAACGGTCTAATGGTGCATCACCATGGCTCTTATTTTTTGAGATTTTCAGAATAATTAGTACCACTAAACAGAGTATGGCTATTGCGGGAATTATGAGTGCCCTGTCGCTTGCTGATGCACATACATCCCCTTCACAACCTAGGATTTCAAATCGCCCTTCTCCCAATGCGAGAGCTGTTAGAAACAATATTGTGATGGTTACACCAATCAAAACACGTTCCAAACGAGCGGCCGGAGCCTCCATGCCTCTCGTGAGTGGGGGGTAATGCATGAAACTCTCGGAGAGGGAGCATTCAGTAGGTTTCTCTAACTAATTTATGAATTTTGTATGGTAATAGAGCGCGATTAACCGGTGTTACCTCAAGAATTCGAGCATCATCTCGTCTCCTAATGTCTTGCAAAAGAGGATGCCGGCTCTTTTTGTGTAGAGTAAGAATTGTCGGCATATCTTCATCAAGACCTTCACGAACAGCTTTGACAAAAGCCTCGCTTTCAACAGAATATTTGCCGATTTCATCAATTACAAGAATTTCACATTCATCGGTTGCTCTGCTAATAGCTTCAACTCCAATTTCATCAAGAGCTTCAGGGGCAATGCCAAAACCAAGGATTCGTGTTCTACTATCTATATCGCGATGTGCCATTACTGCACTTTCACCCGTAATTATATCTACACACTCAAAACCAACACGTTGCCCATCTTCTAGTATCGTGCGGGTTTTCATTCCTCCAACTATGCGTTTTCCGGTTCCATCACCACTACGTGAACGCAACTCCCGTTCTCGTTCTTCAGTAACCATATCGACTACTTTCTGTAGAACCGCAGACTTACCCGATCTAGGTAAGCCCGTAATGCCGATTTTTGGATGGATTCCGATATTATCACCTCTGACCGTAATGCTACACGCGATGGTACGCCTTGCGTACGGCATACGGCCGTAATAATCAATTTGGTCAAAACGCGTCACTCACACCGTTCGCCGGAAACCAATTTCCTGACTCCGAACTATGGTTTTCCGCTTCACTACCTTAAACCGAAACGGTGGCGACACTGAGAGGTGGAGGGAATGGTAAGTTTTCAATTTCATAATTATTCACATTATTGTTAGCAGCCCAAGCTCTTGACCACAAGTCCAATGCATCTGAGTTGAGGTGTTCTGCCAACCAAAGTAGTCCTTGATCTACAGTACCATGTTGCTCAGCTAAGGTATCTAGTACGCCTTCTGGTAATTCAAGGAAGTTGACCGAGTTGCCCAGAACGCAGTCGGGAGGAACAACAACCCAGCGCAAGCGGCGGTCTTGTTGTGCATTGACAATAGCTTGGCAGGCAATTCTACTAACGCCTTTCGGTCCGATTGGACCTTTCCACATTGCCTGAGATCGTTCAATTGCTTCTCTTTTTATGGAGGAATTATAACCAGGGTGATTAATTGTGACATTATTTCCTTCAAGTTTGAAATGTATTCCTCGAATGAATGGAGTTCCTCGTGAACGCGGATTCCAATCACGAATATTTTCTGACCAAGTGGTTTGATCAATTTCTCCTACACGAACACGTATTGGGTCTCCACCCGGATTTAGCCAATTGTACTCTTCTGAGAGTCGCGGTAAATCAGCTAAGTTGCTGATAGCATTTAGCACCTTACGGCGCTCATGTTCAGCACGAGGCATACGAGGTACAGCCCAATTCATATCAGTCCATACAGACCAACTACTTCTTTCAAGTTCTAATTTTGGAGCCTTTGGAGAAATCCCACCATCAGCAGATACATCACCATTTTCAAGTGGCCCGTAACTAATGAGTGTATTTGTATCTCCACCAACAGTGACTCCAATGACCAAAACACCTTGAGATACACCAGGGAATACTTTCTGATTCTCAGGGAATGACCAAGCAGACTCCCAACCATTCTGCTCAACAATTAGTTTACGAAGTGGGATACTGCTTTTTTCCCTCATCAGCGAATCTGGAACAATCATGCGAACACGACCCCCCTCCTCAACTAATTGCAAAGATCGTTCTAGGAATAGGCGGTAGAGGTTGACATTTCCAAGAAGGGTGCTAAATCTCAATCGCCCATCCTTTTCAGTAATACTGCGTAATTCCCGAGAGAGTTCTTTGCGCAACCTACTTCCATCTTCGTGCCCACGGAATCTATCCTTTATTCTCAACCACGGTGGGTTACAAATCAGTAGTCGCGGACTTTCATCCCAAGGCCAACTGCCCCGCAATGCGTCACCTTGTCGAACACAAGACTCCAATATTCCCTCTGCCTCTTTTCTTCCAATACTAGTATGATCTCCAGGGCCATCAAGTTCTACAAGGCCGGATTTAGCTAATACAAGTAGAAGTCTTCGACGAGTACAGCGGACTGCGATTTCAGAAATATCTAGGAGTTGAAGATTGTTCAAAAGTCGTAAAGTATCTTCCTTTATTTTCACGTGCCCTAAACCATCTACCCGTTCTGAATGCACCTTTAGGAGCCGCTCAGGGAATAGTCCGGCACCTACTGCTGGATCAGCAAATGGAAGTGGAATTCCAGAAAGTGTCTTTCGGTTGTTGAGGACATCCTCATCCTCTTCCTCATCTCCTTCTTCGTTGTTAGCCTCATTTATTTGTGCAGCGAAAGCGCGGAAGCCGGGTGGTAGTGCTGCCAATGAGATGTTAGTTGGCATTGGCGCATTTTCGCCATCGCCCCTACTCCCTAATTCATCAGACAACATAGCGTCAGCAAATCGGGCAGGAGTTGCATAAGCTCCTCTTGGTGATCGGCCATCATTCTCAGCATCGTAGCGCGCAAGCATATGATCAAGCACAGCACTTGGATTAGATAGTAGACCCGCTGGAAGAGTAGGCCAGTCATTTGGCATAGTAGCTGCTATTGGAATATTATGCCTAATCGATTCTTCCCAGGCCTCCAACCAACAATTCAATTGTTCAATTCGATCCTCACACGACCTATCCAGTCGTGCATACCATCCCGATGCGTCGCTAACCATGATATCGACGGGCTGTGCGACAGGGGTTCCTTCTTTGAAGGGAACGGTTGCTCTCAACCTCCTATAATGGCAAAAAACAGGGCTAATTGAGACCAAAAATGTCCTGCTCAAGTTCAACTATAGCGTCGCACTGAAGAAGAAAACCAACGGCCTCATCTATTTCCTCAACTGAGATCCCAATGGAGCCCAGTGTAGTGATTAATTGGTCAAAATGCACTGGTTCAGCCTTCTCTAAATTTGCAATTTCAATAGTGCTCAAAACATGTTCTGCAACAATTGCAAGAATAGGATCATCACTGTCTCCCATGATTCCCATCGCGACGGCAGGCATATCTGCTTCAAGCGGCTCCGAATTCAGCACCCTTTCATTCTTCTCAGATTTCCCATCGAATACATCGAAGAGATTCTTTTGAAGCGGGTCATTCATCAAAGACTGATTTGTAACTTCACGTTGTCTCTTGAGTTTCTTAACCAGAGTCTCAATCCTGTGCAATCTTTGTTCAAGCCGCATTTTCTCCCGACCCAGATGAGATTCCACTAGTTCCATTTCCTCATTGGCTCTCTCATCTAACCAATCTGTTAATTTCCAATTTGGGTCTAAGCGAAGCATAGTCTCCCACAATCGTACAACAGAGTCTGGTAAACTATTGACATCGATGCGCGGAGATTCCCTCCCGTCTTCCCCCGGACGTTCCATGGGTGGTATGTTCTTGTTGGCCGTCTATCAAGTATCGCATCTACCATAGTGCCTAGCACCTTTCTAGGCCGAAGGATTAGATGGGTTGTATTGATGAATGATGAACAGTTGGCGCAACTCAATGTCGACCTACCGCCTCTCCGTCTTACCCGGCGATGGAACCGGGAGAGAAGTGATGGCTGAGGCCCTTAGGGTACTATCTGTATTCGAAGAACATAGTCCAATCAGTTTTGATATTACAGAGATTCCGTGTGGCGGCCAACACTATCTTGAAACAGGTGAGGAATGGCCAGCAGGCTCATTTGAACACTGTAGAGATAATTCAGACGCAATCCTCCTCGGTGCAATTGGCTGGCCGGGAGCCCGCCTTCCTAACGGAGATATGGCCGGAGGTCAAACAATCCTAGGTCTTCGTTCAGGGCTCAATCTCTTTGCAAATGTCCGACCTGTCAAATTGTATCCTGGAGTCCAACACAAGGTACACGGCGTTCACAAGCAAGTATGGGTGCCTGAACTGGTCGACATGGTGATGGTTAGAGAAAACACAGAGGGCCTTTACCACGCCCTCCTACGTCGAATGGAACAGAGGGCATTGGGTCAGAAGGATGAGCCAATTGTTATTGATGAATTTCCTGGCCTTGAGGGTGAGGTTGCTTGGGATCCCCGGCCCATTTCACGTATTGGTAGTGAGCGAGTCATCAAGTTTGCATTCGATTTAGCCCAACACCGTCAGAGGAAATCGGACTCACCCCAATCGGTAACCTGTGTTGACAAGTCGAATGTTACTCGTGGTTGTCAACTATTCCGTAAGATATTCCGCGAAATTGCTTCTGAGAATACAGAAATTGAAACCAAAGAAGCATACATTGATGCATTTACAATGTGGTTAGTTAGAAATCCAGAGGATCTTGACGTAGTAGTTTTACCTAATATGTTTGGAGACATCGCTACTGATTTAGCAAGCGTGCTTCAAGGGGGCATGGGTATGGCGGCAAGTGCAAATCTAGGGCCTAAACATATGCTCTTTGAGCCGGTTCACGGATCCGCTCCAAAGTATGCTGGAAAGAATGTCGTCAATCCAGTCGCTATGCTCCAATCAGTTCAGTTGATGTTCGAAGCCTTAGCTTACAGGGCCCATGATGAAGATTTGGATGTCTGTGCTGATATTTTACAAATGGCAATCCAAGAACACTTTGAAGAAAACGGTTGTGTGACTTATGATCTAGGTGGAGACGCCTCAACTTCCGATGTCGGCGAAGCAATCGCAGAGCGCTGTGAAAGAATGCTCCGCGAACAATTCGCAACAGCCTGAACTTGTTAACTTCAGATACGAGTGGATGCATCGGCCATTACATCCAATGCATCACGCAGAGTTTGTTGATTATCCCAATCGGTCGGAGTTGGATTTTCAAGTAGTAATTTACTCATTATTTCCATAGCCCTAGAAACTTCGTCAACGATTGTAACTGTGGCAGTACGTGCAGTACGTGAAAGTGGATTGAGGTCAATCACAAGGACTTGTTTACCAAGGGCTACTAGAGCTTCACACCTATCTCCATCCTCAAGCGGAACAAGTACAACATCTGCAGATTCTATACCTTTTTTGGAGCATATTGAACGCGGTCCTTCTAGTCCCACAATATTACCATCAGCCTCGGCCCCAAGAATTTCAACTGCCATCACCGAAGCCTTAGTCTCTCCATCATTTTCTGATGCAATCTCTTCCTTCATTGATTCAAGCGCCATGATTAATTTCTCCATACGCTCAGGCGTGCGATAGTAGATATTGACTTCAATAGGACATCCAATGATTGATGCTGCCAGAATCGCTTGCCTACCTGCCAATACTGTCGTGTTCCCATTCATTGAAATTACCGGGCTCTTGGCTACTAATAGTCGCGCAGCGCATTCTTTGATTGCAGACTTGGCCGATTCGTTTGTTTTCTCACCTAGTAGGTAATCAAAAGCCTCTCCTCTACCATGAGCAATCATCGCTGAATCGGCCAACAAGCCCTGTTTACTTGCTTCAACTAACTTTGCTCTGGCCACAAGAGAAGCCTTTCGAGGATGGCTATCTGGAATCTCACCCATGTCACTCATTCCTTACTCTCATAGAAAGATCAAGAGGCGCTACTCCCCTATTCAACGCACTTGTAGAGACTAGGTCAACGCCACTTGTTACCCATTTGTCTAATTGAGTTAGTTTGACGCCCCCAGATCCCTCAAGTATACACCACTCTCGAAGTTCTTCTGTCATTAATTGAGAGTGGGCTTCAGTACATCCATCTGGCCCCATATTATCTAGAAGCAAGACAATTTTCTCACATCCATCTCTCTTAATTTGTACCTTAGCCCAAGCTCTCGCGGCGGCTAAGGCTTGCTTTGAGTCTCGAACTTCGATGACAGTAAATGCGGCGAATTTATCCATATCAATCTCAGCCACTACTTGAGATACTGCAGTAATTTCATCATCAACTCCAGGAGCTAGCGCTGGCAGGTCATTTTCTTTGATCATCAATGCATCGGCGCGACTCAATCTATGTGTCAGCCCACCCCCTGTGTGAACCGCCCATTTGTCCAACAATCCCCATTCTGTTTTGCGCGTGCAGGCGACTTCCATCGATTCAGAACCAGCGACCCAGTCAGCAGTATTAGTCGCGATACCCGACATTCTTCCTAGTAAATTTAGCATTATTCTTTCACATCGCAGAACTTCCGAAGCAGGTCCTCGCACTACGAGAACTTCCCCTCCTTCCTTGACAATTTCACTTTCTTTAATCGACCAAGATAGAAGGCAATCTTGGAAATGCCTCTGAATCAATCGTTCCACAGCACATTGTCCAGACATTATTCCAGATTGTTTTGCAATTACCACTGCGGTAATATCGTGTTCAGCACTGCTTCCGCCTCCTTGTTCATCCCCTACCATTGCATCGACCCAACGATCGATTGAATCTGCAAACATTGCAGTAGGAGACCCCGAATCTCCCCCTTCCCAAAGGAGGTCGGAGCGGTCATGGGGTAGTCTTGTCACAATAGGAGGGGGTCAGCGCTCTGCCTTGAATAATCCGAAACCTCATTCGCCCCCTTCCTATCGATGATACGAATGCGGGCCGTCGTGGTGGGAGGTGGGCTGGCAGGGCTATCTGCTGCTATCCAATTAGCAGTAGATGGGGCCTCTGTATTAGTTATCGAATCGAATCGAACTCTAGGAGGCAGGGTCCGCATAGAAGATTCGGGTGATTGGATACTGGATTCAGGTTTGCATTTGATGCGAAGGCGCGGGCCTTTCCAACAATTACAACGTCGCCTTCGCGCCCCTAGGGTATTGGGCAAGCGTTGGGATTCAGCAAAACTTGTTGGTGTTGGATGTGACAATAGACGTGCGAGAGATGTCCTTTCATCTATGCGCCTTGATGCAGGAAATGTTGCTGAGAGAGCAATAGTTCCAACAGGGGGGTGGTCAAGCCTAATTGACCGATTGATAACCTCTGCCAAAGAAATGGGTGTTGAATTTGCTTTCGAAACAGAAGCGAAGGGACTGTTGCTCAATGGTGACAACAAAGTCCGAGCGGTAATAACAAATGCAGATGAAATTGAATGTGATTGTTTAGTTCTAGCCATACCTCCCAAACCCGCTGCGAAATTACTTGAATCTGCAAAACTCTCAACCACTGAATTAGATGCCTGTACCGAACAACGTGTAGCAGCGCTCGATGCAGCTTTGACGGGTAAACCAATGCGACCATATTCTGGTTATTTTGATGAGAGGTCAGGAGTCCTCGTAATTGATCAATCAAAACCAGATAGACTACCTCAGCGTGGCTCAGAAGACGAATGTACTCTACTACATGCGGTTAGCCTAAATGCCGAGGGAGAAGAAGGTCTGAATGCAATTAAGGAATTCTTAGACTCCCATTGTTCAGGGTGGCGAAACATGGTCGCAATACGCCGTTCGACTAAATCTGTGATGCTGCATCCGAGTAAGTTGGATGAACGCGTGAATGGTCGTTTATACATCAATAATAGAATCGCCCTCGCAGGGACGCATGTACTAACTCCACACACCCTAAGTGACGCTTCAGTTGATAGTGGTAGGAAGGCTGCTAAATTACTCATGAATCGTTGACAGCATCCAAGGTAGATTCGGCCGCACCAAGACAAGCTAGTATGTCATCAACAGTAGCCCGTACCGAACGAAGTGACTCTCCTTTGACGACAATTTGTAATTCCGCATTACCTTCACTGATTTGAACAATCTCAGCCACAAAAGAATCAGGGTCATCTGGGGCTATCGCAGAGAGCAATGATTGCGCCCTCTCTGAATCACCGGTCCAGAGAATTTCACACTCTATCGGATTCATACAATCATCCCCTAATCCGATTCTTGGAATCAACATGTACGATAATAGGCTCATGATCCTCAATATCTCCATCTTCAATCCCTTGGAAAGTTAGTAGAATTACAAGATCTCCAGGGTGAACAAGATGTGCTGCTGCTCCATTGATACAAATTTCACCAGAACCTCTTGCTGCCTTGATTGCATAGGTTTCCAACCTAGCTCCATTTGTTATATCTAGAATTGCAACCTTCTCCCATTCTGCAATTCCAGCCGCATCAAGAAGGTCTTCATCAATTGAAACAGAGCCGACGTAATCAAGATCTGCTTGAGTAACAGTGGCTCGATGAATCTTCGAACGGAGAACCCACCTGATAGGAGTCATCAAGTAATCGGAAACACTCCACTCTTTTCAATTCAAGGCCTGCAAGATTGCCAATATTTTCTTGAATAATTCTCAAATCCCGAATGTGATACTCAGAGGCTCTCGTGATACCCTCGCGCGCACATGAGGGGTTCTGTTGATAAGTCAAGGGAAGGTGCAAGGCTACTTCGGTGGTCGAAATGAAGGATGAGAAACAGACTTGGTACAGTCATGAAACAAGAAAGAAGAGTGGTTCTGCTCTACTTATGGTAGCATTAATGCTGATGAGTACGCAGATGTATAATTTCATGGAATTTGATGAAGTTGAGGCACAGATTGCTGAACCCGGAGATTCTCGTGACAGAGCCGCATTTCAGCAATTTTACCAAGAGGGCGGCCCAACTTCTGGTGATACACAAGGGCAAATGGGTGCACTGGTAGATTTCAGTCACCCTGCTTTCAGTGATCCCTCATGGGTCGATCCAGCCTCGTACCAAGGCAAGATAACTGACCCATCCGCTCTCCTGCTCGACCCAGGATACGGATTCTTCCTTGAAGAAACAAATACCGAAGACCACGATAACGATGGAATTAACGATCTCGATGACCTTGATGATGACAATGATGGAATCAGCGATTTAATTGAGAGATTCGATGGTTGTTATGGAACCGACCCATTCGATCACGATAATGATGGAGTCCAAGACGAGTTTGATTGGGATGATGATAACGATGGAATTCTAGAGGGCCCGATTGATTATTCACAAGGAGGAGACCCTTGGAATGTCAGTTCAGACCGATACGTAGTCCCAACTACTGTTCACCCCTGGACTGGTAATGCTGTTGGCACAGGATATCGAATAGATCAGAATTTAATGGACCACGATAACGATGGTGTTCCTGATGACGATATCGATGGAAGTGGCCGTGGCTCATATGATGAGGATGACGACAACGATGCTCGCATTGACCAGTTTACTTGGCCTTGTGATTTTGATGGAGATGGAATACAAGATTATTTCGATCCAGACGACGACAACGATGGCGTAGCGGATCTATACGATACTCATCCATGGAATTCATTGGAAACTCGAAACATTACTACAACAGCACCTCTTTGGGATGAGTGGTATGAGTGGATTTCTGCTCAGACACACGATGCTCAAATCCGTTCTGCAGACTTCTCACCTCGTGTATTGACGGTCAATGTTGGAGATACAGTTGAATGGTCCAATACCGACACCGCAGATCACACCGTTACCTCTTCAAATGGAGCATTTGATTCAGGAACAATAACTGCCGGAACCTCTTGGAGCTTCACTTTTGATACAGCAGGAACTTACAGTTATTCTTGCACAATCCATCCTTTGATGACGGGAACAATAGTAGTTCAACAATCATCATCAACTAACAATACATATTCACAATTCGTAGGAGGTATTGACTTCGTCACTTTAGAAGAACAGTGGTGGCATCCTCAGAATCAATCATTCGATGAAATAGTTGATGGAGACTTAGATGGTGACGGAATTCCTAATTTCCTTGATCCAGATAATGACAATGACGGCTCCCCAGATTCTGCAGATACCGATGATGATAATGACGGTTTACTGGATATGTATGATGTAGATGATGATAATGATGGTATTCCCGATGAATGTATGCAACTAGATACCAATGGTGATGGAGTGGGTGACTACCCTTCTCAAGTACCAATCGGAATCCCAGGTCGAGATTGTGAAATCGACTACGATCGTGATATTGATGACGATAGATATCGTCCAATCGACCAAGATTATGATTTCGTCTGGGATTGGATGGATCCAGACATGGGGGCTTTGAATATCTCAGAAATTGACAACCCCAATGGCCCTCCTCGAACCGACGCATCGGACGAACCCTATGATCTCGATAATGATGGTATTGTGAACGAAGAAGATCCTTACATGCTGGCGACAGATTCTGATGTTGCTGCTTGGAACTGCGCGACCCTCGAAAATCCTAATCCACAGAATTCTGACATGAATTGCGTTGTGGAACGTAAGTCCTACACAGGCAACAATGATTGGGATAATGACGGGATAAACAATTGGGACGATGTCGATGATGATAACGACGGTATTCTCGATTGGTTAGACATAGATGCTAACTGTGATTTTGATGATGACAACGACCTTCATTTACTCAACGGTTCGAAATATCGTGATGACGGCCCAAATGATATTGATACAGATATCGATGGGGATGGATTACCTAATGATGAGGACTGGGATGATGACAATGATGGGATTTCTGATCTCTATGATCCAGATGATGGAAATTGTGGAATCGTTGATCAGGACAGCACAGATGCTTTCTCAAGTTATAGCGGATATTCCCATTCTGATGGTGACACAATCGATGGTTCTGATGATAGTGATTACTGGACTGTGATGGAAGAAACACATTGGGAAATGTTCTGGTTCTTCAGTCCGTTCACAGAAGATCAAGGATTCATCTATCCTCACAATGGATACGATGACACAACTTTGCCGAGAACTAATGGCCGTATTCCAGAGATTTACTGGCATGTACTGATGCGCTGGAGTCCATGGAATGGCGATAACTATTGGGATATCGATATGGATGGTGACTCCTTAATCAATGGAATTGACATCGATATGGATGGTGATGGTTTACCTAACTGGTGGGACCAAGATGAAGGAAATGATGGAATTCTTGATGTCAATGATCCCGGAAAGGGTGGTTCTTTTGATGATAATGAATGTGGAAAGACATTTTTCTTTGCTATATTACTCCAACAAGCCGAACCTGACATAGCATGTGGTTTGTTCTATGGTTGGCTTTACGGATACCCTCTCCAGTCCGCATCACGAACTAATGGAATGTCGTTCACTTTGCCATATTCAACTCGGCCAGACCCGGGTCATCATGACGGTTCGTACAATGGGACCAATTCACAGGGCCAGTGGACTTGTCAAACACAATGCTGGCATTTCGACTTCCTTGGACAAGGCGATGCAGGACCCAGTGCAGCGGTAAATTACAATCAAATGAAGGATAACAGAGACCTATACACTGCCTATGTTGGAATCAATTATGGTTTCTTCCAATGGCAATCAGATGGTAATGCAAATCTCTTCCCGGATGAGGTAGCTGATTTACTGAACAACGACGTTGATCCTGATGATGACTGTGGTGCTCCTGTTGCTGGTAATATGAATCCTTCATGTATGGCCAATGATACGACAGATCTTGATGATGACTTCGATGGTATTTACGACCATTGGGATATCGATGATGATAACGATGGAATATGGGATTACTTCGAGGTAGACAGCAACGATGACTGGGATGATGACTTGGGCACCGAACCTGGAAACTTCTTCATTGGCTCAAACTGTGATGACAATGATGATGATGGAATTGATACAGACCCTGATGATGATGGGTGGTTTCAGGCGGTTTGGGACAAGGGGGTACTCGGTCAGGGACTCTTATTCCCTGTTTACTATGATGTTGACAATGATAACGACGGTATTCCAGATGGAGAGGACCCTGATGATGACAATAATGGTGTAATGGATACTTTACAGGAAACGTTGTGCTTCACAGGTGAAGAACAGAGCGTATGGGATCATGATAACGACGGAGTGCTGAACTGGGCCGATGATGATTGGGATGGTGACGGAATCGTCAACACAATAGAACTCAATTCGGCCACACCATTGATATCTCCTTGGGATCACGATAATGATGGTCTTCGTGATGATGTTGATCTGGACGATGATTCTGACGGAATGCTCGATATAGACGAGGTTATGCTATGGCCAACCCGATTTGGAACACAATCAACCAACCCTTGGGATCACGATGATTACGGTAATGGAACCGGCCCTGCTAATCCCGCAGAACCAGATACAGGCCCCGATTCCATAGATGAGGATGATGACACAGATGGACGCCCCGACCACGACTGGGATGTCATTGAAGAAAATGATGGCAACACCTCAGATTGGGACCATGACAATGACGGTATTCTCGATGAAGATGATAAAATTCCAACTAGAATAAATCTCACAACTCCAGAGGTGTTGTGGCTAGATTCACAATACCCTGCTCTTTTCAGAGGGACTGTGAATTGGCTTGACCCCGATACAGGAGTTTTCGAGCCTGCACCGAATCTTCCAGTTCAAGTTAGTATCGAATGGGCTAGAAATGCCACCCTTGCTCTCGAAACAGTTGATGTTCTAACTAACGATCTAGGCGAATTCCTAGTCGGTCAATTCCTTCTTCCTGAGGATCTAATCGTTGGAGGAAATACAACCTATAACATATATGCGGAAGTCACTGAAATGTTCGTCCATGACAGCTCTCAAACCGAACCAGTCCCTGTTGAAGTTCGTGCTAATACTACTATCGATTATGTTGCTTGGACATACTTCCGTAGTGACGAGCAGCCATTATTCGTTGATTACAAAGTACACTATACTGCAGACTGGGATAGAGGTATTTTCGATAATCGAATTTCTCACGCACCAATCTCATTCAGAGTGCACGGTGGAGTATTTGGTAACCACACACACCCGACCATATTCGATGGATATGGGTATGGCTACAGAGCAGACCCTGGTGGTTGGGTATCTCTAACCTTCGTTCAAACAGGAGGTGCACAGGGACTCTGGAAACAGGTTCAGTGGAATTCCACTATGGACAATGGAGCTGGAGTAATGCCAGGTGGGTATGAGGAAATTGTATGGGATAACACAGCCAAATCTCACTATGTTCTCGGCCGCTATGAATACACAAATACTAGCCTTCCAATAGGAGATTATGCTTTACTTGGATATTCACGGCCCGATTTGGGTGATGAATGGCCATTCCCTTATCTCGAAGGTGATGAGACCGAGGCATTCACTATCCGTTCAATGCATCGAATGTATATTGAGGCAGACATGTATACTTCCTCTATCCGACCTGTCTATTATTGGGATGCTACCCAATTTACAGGGTCATCCTTTGGAGCATGGAGAGCCCTATTCCACGCTCCATCATTGGATGCAGCCGGATTAAATTACGCTGATGTAAGTCTAGGTAAGCAATATGCCAAACTATGGGATGGAACTCCTGAAGGGCTAACTGGAGAGAGTTCTAGACTGAGACCTTTCCTTTCCTCTAATGGAACTCATTGGCGAATAGGAATGCAGAATGGTGGAGATTTCAATGTCCCACCCTGTGGTCCAGTGGATTCAACAGATCCAGACAGCGACGTCCGATGTGAGATAATTCCAGAAATGTTTACTGGAGAATCTCTGAGAGTGATTGGAAGTGTTTGGAATCGAACCATGGTCCCGTGGCCAAATGATCCAATGACTCTGCAAGTAGATTTAGATCACAATGGTATTTTCGCTGGTTCACAAGAGACTGGATATGCTCGTGCTCCTCAGATGATAAATGGAGTAGCGACCTTCGATTATAATTGGACATGGTATTCACATTATGCCGCTGGCCACTATGGAATCCGCGCAGATTTCACTAACTCGAATTATTACTTCACTGGAAATCAGACTTCGGTTCTCGCGCCAACCGGTGCATATCTGAATGTCTCAGTCATAGGCACAACGCAATTCAAGGAACTAATCCAACCTCGTCTGTACCGAGACCAGAACCGAACCATTGAGGTTCAATTACTCGATAATTCGTTGCAACCACTCCGCAATTCCCAAGTCAATTACGTTTGGTCTGCGGATGGGTCAAGTGGGATAGCGGAAACCGATTTGCAAGGTTATTTCGCCGTCAATTTGACAATCGAACCAACTCATGATTTGGGCAACTTTACTCTAACCTACAACTATCCTGGAGACCCTAAGCACCAAGGAACCGCAGGTGAAATGTATCTCTGGGTGGTTTCACGTACTTACATCAGTTTACAGGACACCACTCCGAATATACGTTCGAATGGGGATATATGGGAATTCACAGCTCAAGTGACTGACGATAATCGTACTGCAATCATCAAGGATTCCGGCCAAGCTCTGGACGGATGTAGTGAGAATGGAGGCGAGGTTCTTTTGATTATGGAAGGAACAGACTTTGAGGATCGCACACATAGGCAGATAGTCGAAACTCTGTGTCCGAATGCAGGTAATATCCATCATGAGATGGTTCTCGACCCACAGCTCTTACGCGATGACCCCTTGTCTTTCTTACCAGATGGATTCGGGCCAGTTAACGTGATTCTACGATTTGAAGAGAATCTCCCGCACGAAGGATGTGAACCACTAAGTGCGCAATCACTCAGTACATCCGGTGCATGGGATCCATGTGTTCAGATTGTGAATAGTGATCATTATCGCAAGGTAATGCAATTCCAAGTAGATGGATTCAGTTTGATTGGCCGCACCACTCTGGATATAGACGATCAAATTGTCTATACTTCGGAAATTGATCCACAAACTGGTCACGCTATTGAGAAGCCAATGGTTGTTACAGGACAATTAGTAGATGAGTTGGGTTCCAACCTATCTAACAGAGCAATCCGCGTAACATACGAGATGGTAGGTTCGGAGGCAGGGATAGTTGGATGTATCCCGGGCGCATCGGATTCTAACGGATTCTTCGAAATTACATGTCCACTAAGTGGAGTCGAAGCAGGACAGGCACGTGTGAATATTGAATTCAATTCATATGAGAACAACGACAGGTATCGTTACCACAATGCTAGCGTTACTCGCCTGTTCCCTGTGTTCTCCAATTCTACACTAACAGTGCAAGAGATTGGCCCATTCCGGAACGATATTGATTCATATCAATTCCAGAATGGATCCACATTCCCTGTTCTATATCTCAAGGAATCATTCCACCTAGATGCTAAACTAACTCAAACTAATGGAAACCCGATTGGTGGAAAGTGCCTGAATATTTACCTCGACCCTGAAACTAACACCCGCCCTATTGCAACCTCTACCACACAAGATGGAACAGGCGGAATTGAATGGTTTAGTGGAGACCCTGATGATAACCCAAGTCGCCGAGGTGTTGAACCAACTACTGATAAGATGGAAGGCTTCAGAATAGTTAGAATTGCTTACGAACCGAACAAGGAACTTCCAGGCGGATGTAGAGCAGAGACTACACCTGTAGTCAATGGCTCATTCATCGATATTGAGGTTCTTGTACGAAGCCGCGTTGATATCTTACTGAAGGATCATTGGTCTAACCCAGATGGATACCAACAAGGCCAATGGATTAACGGTTCAGTAGCCATTTTACGTGATAGATTAGATCTTGCTGTAGAAGACCAATTTGTTATGTTCACATTGCAATATTGGGATGCTGCTGCTGGAGAATGGGTTGATTCTAATGTTCAGAAACCAACGACTAACGAATTAGGAGTCGCACATTTCAGCTTCGAGTATTATGGAAATGACCTCCCGGGTGAAGTCGCCTGTAGTGATGGCGGTCCTTGTGTTGAAGCCGGACAATGGAGAGTAATCATTTGGTTCGAAGGAGATCACGAGTTTGAAGAAGAATATCTCAACAACACTCCGACGATTTATCTCGGCCAACCAATTAAGGCTTCTCAGACAAGTTTCTGGACTTGGCAAGCAATGACAATTATTGGAATTGCTTTGGCCTTTGCAGCCTTAATTGGGGCAATCATGTATCGAAACTATGTGGAGCGCCGCCGTATCGAAATATTACGCGGTATCCTCACTGATTCATTGATGTCCCTCAAGGCGTCAAACGAGTATATTGCAACGATATTCAATTGCTACAAGGAATTGGTAAGATTCTTCCGAAGTCGTGGTGCGATGAAGAAGGTATATGAGACTACTAGAGAGTTTGAAGACGCAGTCAATTCCATGCTTTCCGGTATCGCACCACCTGAGGATCTCAATGTGTTCTTCTCCCTCTTTGAGGAGGCCCGATACTCTGATCACGAAATTGGTTCGGACCAGCGAGATAGGGCGATTTCAGCTCTAGAGTCAATAATCAATCACATGAATGTCGCATTAGGCGATGGGATGCTTAACCGAACTTCAGTCAACGAGTCTGAACTATATGGTTCAGTCATCAAGGCCGGTTCATTTGTTGACTCCGAAGGCCAAGAGCGCATCGCAGGCGTTGACGACGGCTCAAGCGAAGAATCCGGATTCCGAATTTGAGACTGACCCGAGGTTGAGGAAAGAAGGGGGCAATTAGCCCCTTTCTTCCTCTTCTCGGTGCACTGCGCCCCTATGCCCCGTAGGGGCAACCCGCAGCATTCATAACAGGAGGTCAGGTGGGCGCGCTACCCAAGCAAACGTCGAGGGAGTTATATGAGTAAGAATACGAGAAAGACCAACCAGGCCCTGATTGCCCTTATCGGCGATCTAAAGGACCAGAGCAGGTCAACCGGTTCTGCACTATGGCGAGACGTCGCGCAGAGGCTCGAAAGGAGCCGAAGCAACTGGGCAGAACCGAACTTGAGCCGATTGTCGCGCCATGCTTCGGACGAGGATTTCGTCCTTGTCCCAGGTAAGTTGCTTGGCAGTGGCATAGTGTCCGGTAAGCCTAGTGTCGCCGCCTACAGTGTCAGTACTGGAGCCCGCTCCAAAATTGAAGAAGCAGGCGGACGAGTTTTAACTATCCGTGAATTAATGAATGAAAACCCAGATGGAAAGGGGGTGAGGATCCTTGGCTGAAGCAAGTACCCTCGTCTATGATGCATCTGACAAGGTGTTAGGGCGACTTGCTAGCCACGTGGCTAGTGAATTGCTGACCGCTCGCAAGGCTGGTGGACAGACCCGAGTCATCATTGTCAATGCCGAGAAAGCAATTGTTACAGGACCTAAAACAGCAGTATTCCATCGCTACGATAAGAAGTACAAATTGAATCATCCAAGGAAGGGACCATTCTTCCCAAGAATGCCCGACCAAATACTAAAGAGAACGGTTCGAGGAATGTTACCTTACCAAAAGAATAGCAGTGGAAGGAACTCATTACGAGACCTACGAGTTATGATTGGAACTCCAGCTAATTTAGCAGGAGATGATTTACCAGAGGGACACGCATGGGGAGAGACAGAATCCTTTGAGCGTAATTTACCTCAAAAATTCGTTCGACTTGGCGAAATAAGCGCTCATTTGGGCGTCGATTCCCGCCGATGGGGAGGTGACCAGTGATGGCTAAGAAGAAGGCTAAGAAGAAGGCTAAGGTAGTCAATATGAGTGGAAAGCGCAAGACCGCTGTCGCCCGTGCAACAGTACGTAAGGGTGCAGGTAGAGTTCGCGTAAACCACCAACCAATCCACATCATGGAACCCACCCTAGCTCGTCGAAAGGCGTTGGAACCAGTTCAAATCGCTGAAGCGATGAACCGTCTTACTGACGTAGACATAGTAGTAGACGTACAAGGTGGAGGTCAAATGGGACAAGTTGATGCGATCCGTACCGCAATTGCCCGTGGTCTTGTTCACTACAACGGTGGAGCAGAAGGAATTGATGAGGAACTCCGTGATGAGTACCTCCGATTCGATCGCAGTTTACTAGTCAATGACCCACGACGTAAGGAACCAAAGCACCAAATGGGTCGTGGTGCTCGAAAGAAATGGCAGAAGTCCTACAGGTGATCAAATATGCTTATTCCAGTACGATGTTGGAGTTGCGGCAAGGTTGTCGCACACCTCTATGACCAATACAAGACCGCCGTCGATGCCGGCGAGGACCCTCAGAAGGTTCTCGACGACATGGGCCTTGAGCGCTATTGTTGCCGAAGGATGTATGTTGGACACATCGATTTAATTGATGAGATTGCACCTTTCAGCATCGCTCGAGAGAACTAAAACTCTCATCCGTCAAGGCTTTGATAAGAACCTTGCACAGATGAATTACACACGGGGCCTGTAGGTTAGCTTGGCCTATACTTCGCGGCTGGGGGTCGCGCGACCCAGGTTCAAATCCTGGCTGGCCCACCATTTTCATCTCAGCGAAAGCAATTTTTAATCTCCAAATGCGCACCTTTTAGGCCCCCCCCTTGTCTGCCAAATCATGACTCCGAAGGGCTTGGACGAGTGGGCTCAAAGTGGCCGCATCGATGAGCTCGCCGGACTCATTTCCTATCATTCCAATCTCTATTATAATGAGGCCACTCCTGAGATTACAGATGCAGAATTTGATGCATTGTTTGAGGAATTGAAGCAATTATCCCCCTCGCATCCCCAATTAAACAAAGTTGGGTCAGACCCAGCACCTGGTTCTGTCAAAGTAGACCATTTGTTTCCAATGCGTAGTCTAGACAAAGCCACTGAGGAAGAAGAGATTGCACATTTTGTTGCCGAAACCACAGCCCATGGAAGGCGATTTGTCTGTCAGCCCAAACTCGATGGCTCGGCTCTTTCTTTAGAATATAGACGAGGGCGTTTGGTACGTGCATCAACTCGTGGAAACGGTGAGCGAGGCGAGGATGTGACTGCAAATGCTCGCCGAGTTTCTAACATTCCGGAATCACTCGACTGGGATGGCGACTGTCATGTCAGAGGAGAAGTTGTTATGCCTCTCGACATTTTCAATTCTAAATACGCGCAAATTGCCCCTAATCCGCGTAATCTTGCTGCCGGCAGTCTGCGTCAGAAGAAAATCGAGTCCGGCAAGGGCGACGCAGCGGATCTCAAATTCTATGCGTACGGAGTTTTGTTTCCTGAAATTGAACACAGACACCCCGACAGTCCAGAACCCGCCGGTTTCACTAATGATTCAGAAGCGAATGAATGGCTTTCAGCAAACGGCATCACTGTAGCTGGTAACGAGGTAATCGAGGGCTCAGACGACCAAGAGGTGTCAAATGCCTTGCTAAAGGTGACAGTAAATTGGACAAAAAACCGTGATTCAGCGCCATGGGAAATCGATGGTGTTGTATTCAAACTAGATCGTCTGGACAAGAGAATATTACTTGGCGAAACGGCACACCATCCTCGTTGGGCTCTTGCTTGGAAATTTCCTCCCGAAGAAGCCTCAACTGTTCTTATGGGGGTTGATTGGCAAACAGGACGAACTGGTACTGTAACTCCTGTGGCTCGGGTTGCGCCAGTTACAGTTTCTGGTGTAACTGTAGAGAATACTACTTTGCATAATGCAGGAGAAATTCAGAGACTTGGAATTAGTATAGGCGACCGAGTTAGAATTGTCCGTCGCGGTGATGTAATTCCAAAGATAATCGAGGTATTAGGTCCAGCCAACGAAACAGATCTTGCAAATAGAAGCCATGCTGATGGAACTTCTTTTGTTGAAAACCTACCACTTCCACAGAAAGTGATAATTCCCACTCAGTGTCCTCGTTGTTCAACAAATCTAGAACAAGATGGGGCATTTATTCGCTGTTTTAATCTAAATTGCCCATCTAGATTGGAAAGAGCAATTCTCTACTGGGCCCGTTCCCTTGAGATGGACGGTATAGGTGAGAAGTTGGCTGAATCGGTGTGCGAAAGAGGATTGGTCTCTAATCTCCCGGACCTGTATCGCCTCAAGCAATCAGATATTGAAAACCTTGAGAGAATGGGTTCGAAATCTGCATCGAACATTATCTCGCAAATTGAAGGAACTCGTCAAATGAGCCTTGCTACATTTCTCTCAGCCTTAGGTTTGCCAGGCATAGGTCCAGAATTGGCATTAGGCTTTGCTCAAAAGATAGGAACAATAGAGAATCTGTTTGAGTTGTTGAACAATTCCGAAGCTTCTATTCAAGGACTGGTTTCGATTGATGGAGTCGGAGAAACGGTTGCTAGGTCCTTTCTCAACGGCTTAATTGAACGTAGAGATGTAGTCGAAGATTTAGCCGAAGTTCTAACAATTACTGGCACCGAAATGGTGGAGCAAACCGGCCCCCTTCTCGATTTATCTTTTTGTTTGACAGGCACAATGTCTCGACCTAGGAAAGAGATAGCATTGATGATTAAAGCCGCAGGAGGCAAGGTGGTTTCAACAGTTTCAGGAAAACTAGACTACCTTGTAGCCGGTGAATCTGCCGGCTCGAAATTGGAAAAAGCGAAGCGCCTCGATGTAAATGTGTTGAGTGAAATAGAATTGGAGACTCTTATCGGGTCTGATGCCCAGACTTCGATTGATTCCAGCGAGTTATCTGGAAATGCAGATAATCAGCAGAAGTCCTTGGGCGATTATTAATCATCCAAACATTGCCGAACTTTCGCCAGCACTCTTTTCTTGTTTCAGATTATTCAATTGAATAGCCATCATCTCTCGAATCTGTTCTTCAATTCTCTGCGCCTCTTCTAAGAGGGGTTCCGGATCCAATTTTATTGCAGGCAATAATCCATCTAATGTCTTGATGATTCGGGCCGCAGCTCTAGCATCTGGGATTGCACCATTTGCCATCTCACCACCCGATTCAGCCATTATTGCCATCGCATCTATTCCTCGTCGCCGGCATTCTCCAAGCATAACCCCCGTCATTCCAGCGACAACTCCCTGCTTTAGCATCGGAACATCTAGGTTTGAGAGTACTTCATGGGCCGGATCTGTAGATGCGATGCCTAGAAGAGATTCATCGGAATCATCGTCATCAAAGATGGAATGCGCTTGCTCCTGCCCATGGGTGAATGAATCAATCATCATCATTTGAGTGGCTCCACTACTCTCCATCCAATCTAAGATAGAATCACTCATTGGTAGACTCATCTCAGCAGAAACTTGTATTTCTGAAGCAATCAGCACAATCTTGTCACAGCGCTCAACATTACAGATAGGCTCACCCGCATAGAATCGTAGTGGAGGTAATGGTTTACCGTCTTGAACTAGGCAAACAGGGGGGAGCCCGGCTCCCCTAGCGCCACCAACAAACTTCAATCCTAATCGGTCAACAAGAAAGTGCGCTACAATGCTGCTAACAAATCCAGCAGATGGAAAACAAGTCAATACTAACGCATCTTCGCAATTCAAATTTTCATCAACAGCGACCACAGGAGCCCCATTCATCGCTACGAAGCAGACCGAGATGCTGTTAATCCTTGGCCTTCACAGAGCCGTGTATGTCAGAGGCCGGAGCTAGCTCACAGGAACCGCAAGAGGGCTTCATTGCACACCAATTATCCCCTTCTTCTTGGAATCGATATGAGGAATGCCCTCGCAAGTATTGGCTTTCTCGTCAAGGCCTCCCGCGCAAGGCTAGTATGCCCGCAGCACTGGGAAATGCAGTACATAATTCAGTAGAAGATCTATGCAATTTGGACGTTTCAGATAGAGATGACGATGAGACGGATTGGCTTCCGGCAACTGCAAAGGCAGTCTTGGATCGTCATTGGCAAATCGAGAAAGATAATTTTCTTGGGACACCAAGGCACCCAAGATGGAAAGATGAACAAATTACCAAGGCCCACGATGGTTTAATCGGTGCTCTGAATATTCTCTTTTCTAAGTCCACAGTTGATATTCATAATTTTTCAGAAGTTAGCATAGGGACTTGGAAAGAAGTTCAATCAATTGTTTTGGCCAATGAAGGAACTCTAGTATCCGAATGTGGACGCCTTATGGGCCGTCTTGACTTATTGGTTGCAGATATTGATGAGAACGGTGAATCTCAAGGTTGGATTGTTGCTGATTTGAAGACCGGCCGACCTCCAAGTCCATCATTAAATGAGAAGGTAAGTAGGCAATTACGATTCTATCGAGATTTGTTAAAACAGAACAATCCCAATCACCCTAAGGTTACCGCAGAAGGATGGTATTCTGCTAACCAAACAGTGCATGTTGCCGATGGTCCTTCAGTAATAGAGCCCGCATTGGAAGCATGGGAAGGTATGCGGCCATCAAATCAACCACTAGAGGCCACACCGGGCGAACAGCAGTGTGGTTGGTGTGAATGGAAAGCATGGTGCCCAATTTGGTGGGCTGCACGACGAGATGGCCTACTATCTCCAGGACATATGTTCAGAGATGAGGTAGTTAGTGTAATTCGCTTTGACCGAGAGGCTGGCGCTGCCCTATTTCAGAGAACTGCTCCTGTAGGTGATGATGGTAGTTTAGCGCCCTCAGAACACAAGTTTGGCGGAGTACTCAGAGACCAAGCTCTAGTTCAGATGTCGGAATTATTAGACTCGGGACACACTGGTGCGGTATTCCTTGGAAGTGCACGTATGGATGGACGAGTCGCTCACCTAGGTGATTGGTGTGAGGTGCTACCTTGGAGCCCAATGACTGAAGGACATGCCCACGATCATTCTCGTAGGTTGCGAACAAATTCTGATACAATTCTTGAAGGAATAGGCGAAGATGGTGAACAGAGCCAATCGACATAACGAGAATCTATTTTTTCTAATTCTTCTAATGTCCTCCCGCGGTGTTTACCGAATGCCACAATTACACCATCTGGTGACTGCCTTAGTCTACCACCAGTATTGGGAACAGGCTCTAAGTCCTCCATACTAGGGCCCATCTGATTCTTACTACCTCGCCTATTGAGCATATCTTGTAGGTCATCAATATCACCTCTGAATTCATTCGGATGTTTTCGCATCATACTCCAAAGTAACAGCAAACTTGCACCCGCATCCGCATCAGCAGTGTGCGCTCTATCTATGCTTATGTCATAGCGCGCACAAAGAGTCCCCAATGCATGTCGGCCAGGAATTCTTAGTTTGCGTGCTAAAGATAGCGTATCGATAATTGCCCGTGGAACCGGACTTTCAAACCCTGCACGCATGCATTCCAATTCAAGAAATCGCCAGTCGAAGTTAGAGACATTATGACCAACAATCACAGCCCCACTGATCAAATCGCAGATTTGCTTCGCATGATTTTCAAAACCTCCAACTCCTTTGACATCATTATCAGAGATTCCATGAATTCTCGTAGACTCAGCCGGAATTGGTCGTTTAGGATCTACGAAGGAAGTAAGATTGATGTGAGAACCATCTTCATCACTACCAATCAATGCATATTGTACAATACGCTCACTACGTGCATTAAGGCCAGTCGTCTCGAGGTCGAATCCGAGAACACGATAACCAGACAGCAC
>Ga0208766_1000102_pt1 | contig 42478 bp, 40 predicted proteins | sample ETN01SmetaG_3_FD_185792 | JGI IMG/M metagenome (GOLD analysis project Ga0208766, IMG submission 185792) | Marine microbial and viral communities from oxygen minimum zone, Eastern Pacific Ocean - ETNP2014F12-01SV263 (SPAdes) (version 2) | ecosystem: Environmental > Aquatic > Marine > Oceanic ... | reverse complement strand
TTTAGACTGTTAAAAAGAGCGAGGAAACTACTATTTGTTGTTTCGAGCCAAAGCAACTCAGTTGCTTTGGCCTTTTCTGCTACGCCAGTCGATATTCTTTTTTCCCAGTTATAATCTGATGAATTGCCTTCAACAATAAAAGTATTCAGAAATAGATAAAAAAATATACCCATATATAATTTTCGCTTCATTTAATCTAGATACCCCAGAAATTTAATCCTTAAAATAGCGGATAGTGGCTATGGTAATGCTTATCAGGTAAAGTTACCTGCTCCACAAATCAAGAATGGATTATTTTAAATGCATAACGCTGTAATTGCCCCTTCAATATTGTCTGCTGACATGTCTAACCTTGGAAAAGAAACCAAATCTGTTTTAGCGGCAGGTGCAGATTTCATCCATGTCGATGTTATGGATAATCACTATGTGCCTAATTTAACTTTTGGTCCAATTGTCGTCAAAGCCCTGCGTAATTTTGGCATAGTAGCGCCATTAGATGTACATTTAATGATTAAGCCGGTGGATAGAATAATCCCAGAATTTGCTGAAGCTGGTGCTGACTATATTACTTTTCATCCAGAGGCATCTGAAAATATTGAACATACATTAGAATTAATTCGTCAGTGTGAATGCAAATCAGGGATAGTATTTAACCCAGCCACACCTCTTGATATTCTCGGTCGTGTTCTTGATAAAATCGATATTGTACTACTAATGTCAGTTAATCCTGGGTTCGGTGGACAACCCTTCATTGAACCCGTTTTGGATAAACTTAGCCATGCGAGAGAAATAATTGATAAATCAAAATATGATATTCGCCTTGAGATCGACGGTGGTGTCAAAATTGATAACATTCGTAAAATTGCTGAAGCCGGTGCTGATACTTTCGTTGCTGGATCTGCTATTTTTGAAACAGACAATTATGGATCAACAATCGCAATGATGCGAGAACAGATAGCGCTAGCTAATAACTGATATATTGATTTATCTCATACCCATTAAAATGGAAAAATAGATTTTGCTTAGCCTTTTTCTAAAATATGAATATTTTCTTTATTAAATAGTATGATTAGCAAAAATGATTTTATTAAACTTGCTAAAAAGGGATACAACCGTATTCCTCTAATGCGTGAAGTGTTAGCAGATCTTGATACGCCACTTAGTACCTATACAAAAATATGTAACTTTCCGTATTCCTATTTGTTTGAATCAGTAGAAGGTGGTGAAAAATGGGGGCGTTACTCCATAATTGGTTTACCTGCCAAAAGAATAATTTCTGTAACTGGTGAAAAAATAAAAATTACCGAAAATAGTAAACTTATTGATAAATACAATACTAATGATCCTCTTAAAGAAATTGAGAAAATTCAACAATCATATAAAGTTGCGCAAATTGAGGGTATGCCACGTTTTAGTGGCGGTTTAGTAGGTTATTTTGGTTATGAAACAATTCGTTACATTGAGCCTAAATTAAATAAGAATAACAAAGAAGATCCAATTGGCTCTCCAGATATATTATTAATGGTGTCTGATGAAGTCGTTGTGTTCGATAATCTGAGCGGAAAACTATTTATCATAGTGCATGCGGATCCAAAAAAAAATGATGCTTACTCAAATGCACTACGACGACTTGATGATATAAGTGGAATGCTTCGTGATAACAAAAACAATAAATCGCAATCAGATAATTCTCGTGATGTTAATGAAGATGACTTTGTTTCTGGTTTCACTCAAAAAAATTATGAGAAAGCCGTCGATACTATAAAAGATTACATTGTTAATGGTGATGCAATGCAAGTTGTACTATCACAAAGATTATCCATACCATTCCAATCAAAACCAATAAACCTATATAGAGCGCTTCGTTCGCTTAACCCTTCTCCTTACATGTATTTTCTGGATTTAGAAGATTTTCAGATCGTAGGGTCATCTCCAGAAATACTAGTTAGACTCGAAGATAATATTGTAACAGTGAGGCCTATTGCGGGAACAAGACCACGTGGCGAAACGAAATCGGATGATCTTGCGTTGGAAAAAGATCTCTTAGAAGATCCAAAGGAATTAGCAGAACATTTAATGTTAATAGACCTTGGCAGAAATGATCTAGGTCGGGTTGCTGATATGGGAAGTGTTACTTTGACTGATAAAATGATAATTGAACGGTATTCACATGTTATGCATATCGTCTCTAATGTGACAGGTGAGCTAAAAAAAGGAATGAATGCTATGGATGTCTTGCGCTCCACCTTCCCTGCCGGAACTGTTTCTGGTGCGCCGAAAATTAGGGCTATGGAAATTATTGATGAACTTGAGCCCGTAAAACGAGGAGTTTACTCGGGAGCAGTTGGTTATATATCATGGAACGGAAATATGGATACTGCAATTGCAATAAGAACTGCTGTCATTAAAGATAAGACTCTACATATCCAAGCGGGTGCAGGCATTGTCGCTGACTCAATACCAAAAAATGAATGGGATGAAACAATGAATAAAGGACGCGCCATCTTTAAAGCTGTTAGTTTGGCTGAAAAAGGCCTAACGTAACAGAGAGAATATTATGTTACTGATGATCGACAATTATGATTCTTTTACCTATAACTTGGTTCAATATTTTGGCGAACTTGGACAGGATGTCCGTGTGTATCGAAATGATAAGATTACCGTTGACGAAATTAAAGAGTTATCTCCTTCTTATATTGTTATTTCTCCTGGGCCTTGTACTCCTAATGAAGCTGGCATATCTATTGATGTTATTAATAATTTTAAAAAAGAAATACCAATATTGGGTGTTTGCTTAGGACATCAAAGTATAGGACAAGCCTTTGGAGGAAAAATAATCCATGCAAAAAAAATTATGCATGGTAAAACATCAGATATTTATCATAAAGGAACAGGCGTATTTAAAGATTTCGAAAATCCATTTACTGCAACGCGTTATCATTCTTTAGTAGTCGAAAAAGATTCGCTGCCAGATTGTTTTGAAATTACTGCGTGGACGAATAATGAAAATAGCAATGTTAATGAAATTATGGGCATCAAACATAAAGATTTCTTGATATCTGGTGTTCAGTTTCATCCTGAATCTATACTAACCTCATATGGTCACGAACTATTAAGAAATTTTCTTTTAAAGAATAATTAGATAAATATTAAGTATATAACTAATGGACATTCAGACAGCAATTAATAATGTTATCAATCATATAGATTTAAATCGTGAAGATATGAATAGTGTCATGCAAACAATAATGCAGGGCAACGCTACATCTGCGCAAATCGGTGGTTTATTAGTTGCGCTTCGCATAAAAGGTGAAACTGTTGATGAAATTACTGCCGCAGCAGAAGTCATGAGAGAATTAGTCGTAAAGGTCGATGTGGATAAAACTAACCTCATTGATACTTGTGGCACAGGAGGTGACAGTTCAAATACATTCAATATTTCAACAACTTCGGCTTTTGTTGTTGCGGCTAGTGAAGCTAGAGTAGCGAAACATGGGAACCGCTCTGTGTCTAGTAAATCTGGAAGTGCGGATGTTTTAGAGGCAGCGGGAATTAATATAGAATTAAATGCAGAACAAGTGGCTAGTTGTATAGAAAATGTTGGTATCGGTTTTATGTTCGCGCCGATGCATCATAGTGCAATGAAACATGCTATTGGCCCACGACGAGAACTCGGAGTAAGAACACTATTCAATGTACTAGGCCCGCTAACTAACCCGGCCGGAGCACCGAATCAAGTTATCGGCGTATTCAGTAAAGAATGGTTAAATCCTTTAGCTGAAACATTAAAACAACTTGGTAGTAATCATGTTTTAGTTGTTCACTCAGAAGATGGGATGGATGAAATTAGTATATCTGCAAAAACATTAATTGCAGAATTAAAAAATGGTAAAATAAAAAATTATGAAATTTCGCCAGATAGTTTTGGTATATCAAAATATAACATTGAAGAATTATCCGTTAAAAATACAAATGAAAGTTTAACTATGATGAAATCTGTTCTTGATAATAATGATAATGCGGCAAAAGCCATTGTTAGTATAAATGCGGGGGCATCAATTTATGCTGCTGGTATTTGTAATTCAATAAATGATGGGGTTAATAAGGCGCTAGATGTTATTGAATCAGGTGCTGCAAAAAATAAATTGGAAATGCTAATTCAATACAGTCAATCTTTTAATACTTAAGATTATATGACAAAAGACAAACCTGATATTTTAAAAAAGATACTCGACTACAAAATTGAGTACATTGAACATACAAAAAGAAAAATTTCACCGAAGGAATTAAAACATCGTTCTGAGGATTGTCCTCCAACACGTGGCTTTACTAATAACCTGATATCAAACATTAATAATAATAGTCCAGGCATTATTGCAGAAATAAAAAAAGCTTCACCTAGTCAGGGAATTATCTGTGAAAATTTTAAACCGGATGTTATAGCAAAAAGTTATGAAGCTGCGGGCGCGAGTTGTTTATCGGTACTAACGGATGTTAAGTTTTTTAAAGGTTCTGATGAGTATTTAAAACAAGCTCATGATGCCTGTAAATTACCGATATTGCGTAAAGATTTTATGATTGATGTCTACCAAGTTCACGAAGCTAAAGTCATTGGCGCAGATTGTATATTAATAATTATCTCAGCATTATCAGACATGCAAGCACAAGAAATTGTGGGAGTTGCCAGTGAAATTGGACTTGATATTTTGGTGGAAGTTCATGATCGAGAAGAATTGGAGCGCGGAATGATGCTACGAACTCCGCTCATTGGTATTAATAATAGAAATCTACATACATTCGAAACGAGTTTGGATACTACATTAAATCTTTTAACCGATGTTTTCCAAGACCGAACGGTTGTAACTGAAAGTGGTATACGTTCACGCGAAGATATTGAATTAATGCAAAAGAATAATGTTAATGCATTCCTTATAGGCGAGACATTCATGAAAACTGAAGATCCTGGAGAAGAATTGAAACGACTTTTCTTTAATTAATCAAAATTAAAGTTTATTATTTAGATATAGATGACTAATTTTCTTTTTCCAAGCTTTGAGCGCGCGCTCATAGTAATCAAAAACACAGTTTTCACAACCGCGATTACAACATTCCGAATCCTCTGGCTTAACAGGCTCAGGTGGTATTTTTTTATTTGAAAATTTACTCATAACTATTTCATTATGATCTAAACATTAAACCTAAATAAAATCACGTCCCCGTCATTGACAATATAATCCTTCCCTTCTGATCGACATTTACCAGCATCCTTTGCGCGTTGCTCTCCAGCGTATGCAATATAATCCATAAACGATGTTACTTCAGCACGAATAAAACCACGTTCAAAATCTGTATGGATAACCCCGGCCGCTTTTGGTGCAGTTGTTCCGATAGCAATAGTCCACGCGCGTACTTCTTTAGGTCCCGCCGTAAAGTAATTTTGTAGTCCTAATAATTGATAACCCGATTTGATAATGCGATCAAGTCCTGGCTCTTCCATGCCTAATGCCTTAAGAAATTCTATTTTTTCATCACCCTCATCTATTTCCGATACTTCTGATTCAACTGTTGCGCAGACCGGTATTAAATGCGAATTTTCACTTTCTGAAAATACTTGTAGTTTTTCTAGCCACGGATTTGAACCAAAGCCATCTTCTTCAATATTTGCTATATATAAAATTGGTTTTTGAGTTAATAAATGTAAATCTTTAATTATATGATTATGGGACTCTGGTATATTCATTGTGCGTATTGGCAAACCTTTATCTAGATGTGCTATTAATTCTTTTAGTCCCTCTAACTCTATCTTTGCATCCTTATTACCGCTGCGGCTTAATTTATTTACTTTCTCAAGTGCATTATTAACGGTCTCTAAGTCTGCCAGACAGAGCTCAGTATTGATAACTTCAATATCGCATATCGGATCAACTTTGCCTGAGACATGAACAATATTATCATCATCAAAACAACGAACTACTTGGACAACAGCGTGAGTTTCACGAATATTAGCGAGAAATTTATTTCCCAGTCCCTCGCCTTTAGATGCGCCCTCAACTAAACCAGCAATATCAACAAACTCCATATAAGCAGGAATAATTTTTTCTGGCTTAACTATCTCAGCTAATTGCTGTAGTCGTGAGTCAGGAACAGCAACAATACCGACGTGGGGTTCAATTGTGCAAAAGGGATAATTTTCTGCTTCTATTGTCGATTTGGTTAGCGCATTGAAAAGAGTCGATTTCCCAACATTGGGTAAGCCAATAATTCCACATTTAAAACCCATAAAAAATATACCAAATTAATCTATCTTATTTCTTTTATTATTTTGATTCATTAATTCCTGGATTTCTCCATCGAACAGTTTTTTATATTCATCTACAACTGTATTTATACTATTTCGTATATTAGCCCTATCGTCATAATCAGGTCTGCTTAAAACATAGGATACAACTTTATCTGGGTCCCCAGGATGTCCGACACCAATACGCAAACGACTGAAATTTTGTTTCCCTACTTTATTAATAATATCTCTTATACCATTATTGCCGCCATGCCCCCCAGCAGTTTTAAAACGTAAATTACCAACATCAAGATCAATCTCATCATGAACAACTAATATTTGATTTATTGGTATCTTGTAATAGTTCATTAACGCCTGTATCGCAGTTCCGCTTTCATTCATATAGGTCTGTGGTTTACACAGCCAACAATCAATAGCTTTGTTTTGATAGCGACATAGTTCAGATTGAAACTTTTTATCGTGGGTGTAATGAAGAGAAAGTTTTTCTGCTAATATATCAACAAACCAAAAACCAGCATTATGTCGTGTCTCTGTATATTCAGACTCAGGGTTTCCTAATCCGACAATTAATTTTAATTGCTTCGACACCTGGTAATACCAGGTAATTAGCTTTCGCTATCCTGGGGTTCGGTTTCTTCTTTAGTGGAAGCGTCAGCACTTTCGGCCGTTACGTCAACACCTTCTGCGCCTTCAGCGCCTTCTGCAGCTTCAGCAGCCTCAGCAGCCTCAGCGGCTTCAGCAGCTTCATCAGCAGCACTAACTTTTGGAATATGAACAGATACTACTGGCTGTGCTTCGTCCCCGCCATGCAACATACTGTAGAGCTGCACACCTTCTGGTAATTTTATATCAGTAAGATGTAACGCCTCATTTATACCTACTTCTAACATATCTACATCAAGATATTCTGGAAGGTCTTTTGGCAAACAAACAATCTCAATCTCTGTCATAAGATGGCTAATTACGCCGCCATCTTGTTTCACTCCTATACATTTCTCTTCATTTATAAAGTGAAGTGGAATTCGCATAGTAAGTGATTGTTCCTCGTCCACACGTTGCAAATCAATATGCAGTAATGAGCGTTTAAATGGGTGGCGTTGCAAATCTTTCAATACAACTTTTTCTTTTGTCTTGCCGATTTTTAGCGTAAGAACGCGCGAGTAAAACGCTTCTTGTTCCAGATGATGCATTATTTCATTATGATTGAACATGATCATATTAACATTCTTATCGGTACCATAGACAATACCAGGTAATTTGCCATCACGGCGAAGGCGGCGGCTCGCACCCTTACCTACATCTTCCCGTAGTTCAGCAATAAGTTCGAATTCATTCATCTTTACTACTCCTAAATAATTATTTCTTTACCCTTTGATCGCGACCAATCAAAGAAACGACATAAGTTAACAAACTAGTCCAAAAACATTGAGCTTAGTGATTCCCCCTCAGCTATACGTCGAATACTTTCAGCTAACATACCGGCTACACTAAGTTGCCTTATACGATCTGAGGTTTTTGCCTCTGAGCGAAGCGGAATTGTATCGGTTACTACCAATTCATCAAGCATAGAATTCTCAATATTTTTTACAGCATTGCCCGATAGTACCGCGTGAGTACAATAAGCAACTACTTTTTTTGCCCCAAAATCCTTCAATGCCCCTGCTGCATTGCCTAACGTTCCTGCTGTATCAACCAGATCATCAATTATGACGCATGTTCTTCCATTAACATCACCAATAATATTCATAATCTCAGATTCATTTGGGTTTGGGCGACGTTTATCAATAATCGCCAAATCTGTATCATCCAGCCGCTTTGCTAAGGCTCTCGCTCTGACCACGCCTCCAACATCTGGCGAGATAACTATTAAATCAGGGTATTTATGCTTCCAGATATCCCCTAACAAAACGGGTGACCCATAGACATTATCTAAAGGTATATCAAAAAAACCTTGAATCTGGTCAGCATGTAAATCGACGGTCAAAACCCTATCAATACCCGCTGAAGCAATCATATTCGCGACCACTTTTGCCGTAATCGGAACTCGTGAAGAACGCGAACGACGATCCTGTCGAGCATATCCTAAATAAGGAATAACGGCTGTTATCCGTTCAGCAGAGGCTCTCCGTAGGGCATCTGCGATAACCAGTAATTCCATCAAATTATCATTTGTTGGCGCACAGATTGGCTGCATTATATAAATATCTCTGCCACGGACATTCTCATTCACTTCAACCATAACTTCACCATCACTAAATTTTCCCGCAGTTATTTTTCCGAGTGGCATATTTAAAAATTCGACTGTTTTCAATGCCAGATTTGGATTGGCATTTCCGCTAAATATCATGATATTTGAAATAGTCATGGTCGCTATCATCTCCAGGCAATTAAATAATTTTGGCTGGGGTGCCAGGACTCGAACCTGGGAATGCAGGGATCAAAACCCTGTGCCTTAACCGCTTGGCTACACCCCAAAATAATCATAATTTACTTACATATTTAAAAACTAGATTTTACTGTCTTGTTTTTTCGTGAATCAATCGTCCCAATAAAGGTGATTTATTTATACCCTTAACAACGTATCCTTGCCACTTTGTGGGCAACTTATATTTTACTTCATTGGCTTCATTTTCATCTGAAAACTGAGCAAATAAACAAGCCCCGGTGCCTGTTAATTTTGAAGAGGCATATTCCCCTAACCAATCTAAGGCCTCTGAAACATCGCGATAATGATTTCTAACATACGACTCACAGTCATTTTTCCCATTGCCATCGTGGAAGTCGCGTATTGTGATTCGAGGTGTATTCCGTGTCAAATCACTTGCTTCAAAAACAGCCTCAGTCGAAATACCGCAATTTGGGTATATTACTAAATAAAAACATTCATCTAGATCAATTGGGGTCAGTTTATCCCCAACACCTTCAGCCCAGGCTGCATTCCCATTAATAAAAAAAGGAATATCAGCCCCTAGTGATAAACCAATTTCAGATAATTCATCAATAGATAATCCTGTCTGCCATAATTCATTTAAAGCAACTAAAGTAGTTGCGGCATCTGAACTACCGCCACCCAACCCCCCCCCAATAGGTATATTTTTTTTAACGCTAATATCTACCCCAAGCTTTGAACCGCTTCTTTTTTTAATTTTTTGGGCGGCCTTTATAACCAGATCATCGCATTCATCAATTTTTAAAGATGTTGAACTTCTTCTCACCAAACCTGATTCTAAAATAGTAAAATCAATAACATCTATTAGCTGTATAAACTGAAAAACTGTTTGTAATAAATGATAACCATCTTGTCTTTGTCCTGTAATATGTAAAAATAAATTTAATTTTGCCGGCGCTGGCCACCCTAAGCTTATCACGTGTTTATATTTCCCAATTTTGTATTACTAACCTAAGTTGAATATCTCTTTTTCTAATAAATACTTTTTCAGGCAATGAAACATTTTTTTTCTTCGCATAACGTAAAATACTAATAGTAAATCCAGATTGTTTCATATCTGATAATCGACCCTGTGCATCGAGTAAAAGTTGGCTATATTCTACATTTGGCTCTGGTATACCTCTCAGCCAATATTTAAGACCGGCAAGGCGAATATCCCAACCAAGCTTATCCTGTATTAATTGTTCAGCAGTATCAGCCGTAAAGATTTTATTTTTTGGAGTTTGAATAGTGGCTTTTTTTTCTGATCCTTTTAATAGATAAGTTCCTTGACCTAATGATGAAATAAGCCTTAACTCATAATTTGAATTAAATTGCTCCCAATGTAAAACAAATGAAGCGCTGCTACTATCGTCTCGAACGGCTGCTCGCCCCTTAATCTTCCAAGATTCTACTTTGTTAATAGAAGCTTGGTGGTCAATCCATCCCTGTGACTGTATATTATTATCAAGTTCGGGTAATGAACCACAAGCACTAAATACTAATATTATCGGGAAAAATAAAACTATTCTTTTCAAGGTGAAAAACGTTCAATGACTTTTAATAATCTATCGTCTGCTGGTGTATCTTGTAACGCAGTTTCCCATACAGCTTTAGCGGCTTGCTTATTACCCATAATCCAGTGAACCTCACCAAGATGAGCCGCTACCTCAGGATCATTCCTCAAATCAAAAGCCTTTTGCAAAAAATCAATTGCCTCATCTAATCGACCAAGTCTATAAAGTACCCAACCCATACTATCTAAAATATAGAAATCTCCTGGGCTTAGTTCATATGCGCGTTTAATATAATTATATGCATCATCCAAACGCTCGCCTCTATCTGCAAGTGTGTACCCTAGTGCATTTAATGCCGTTGCGTTATCAGGATCTTTCCCAATAATAGATACCAAATCAGTTTCTAAAATATCAAAACGATTAATTTTTTCAGCAAGCATTGCGCGAGAGTAAAGAAGGTCTGGATGACTCTTCTCTTGAATCGCTTTATTAAAAATATCTAAAGCTTCTTCAAAACGCTTTTCTTCGATTAATATTTCGCATTCTGCCTGTATTAAGATATTACGGTTCTCATCTTTTGGTTTTTCTATAGAACGAATATTAGTAAGGGCTTTTTCAACATCTCCTTGTTTAGCAAAAATAAGGCTTATACGAATAAATGCATCAAAATAATTTTCACCACCATGAACACTATGATAAAAATTATTTGCTTTATCTAGTTCATTCTTTTCTTCTGCTATTCGACCTAGATAATAATTTGCATCAAATATATGCTTTTTTAATTCGATTAGCCTTTTGAAATATTTTTCAGACTTAGTAAGTTGATTCTCTTGTAGAGATAACAAACCAAGAGCATAAAGTAAATCTGTATTATCTGGGGTTTTATTATAAAGGAGTTCAAATTGGTTTCGTGCTTCATAAAAACGTTTCTCGCCTGTTAATAATCTTGCATATGCCATACGTAAATCAAAATTATCTTTGTGTATTTTCAAAGTAGACTTGAGCCAATTCAAAGCTTTATTAATATCTCCCTTTCTTTGTAACAAAGCTATATAAGCCATGGCTGCAGTTTCATTCTCTGGCTTTAGTTCTAGTATTTTTTCGAATAATGACTCTGCGCGTTCGATATCACCCATACGAGATGAAACATGTGCATAAGCATACAATGCATCGACATCATTCATATGTTTATCCATTAAGTTTTCCATTAACTTTATTACCCTAGATTTGTCTTCTTCACCGCCAAGGAAATTTGCGACCATCCATAATTTCTGATCAAACTCTCCTTCAGATGCATCTAAAATAATTTCAAGATGACGAAGTGCCTCATTAAGATTGCCTTGCCTTAAGTACATTACTGTCAAAATTTGATGTGGATCTGGATTTTTAGGGTCTACATCAACCCAAAGGCTAGCCGCCTCATAGCTAGCAACATCGTCACGTGCAAAAACTGCAATCCTTGTAGCGCGTTCTATTATGGCAGGATCAAGTGTTTTTCTTGCTAAATCTAAGTAATAACTAGTTGCAGTATCAATTTTTCCACGATGACCAGCAATCTCAGCGATTAAAACCTCAAAGAGAATATCCTCAGTAAGTTTAATTTTTGGTCTTTCAACAATAGGTTTTTTGTTTTTTTCTTTGTTCGTTTCGGAAATAGATTGCTCAGATTGGATGATTGCCTTTTTATTAGTTAAAGTTTTCGAATTTGGAGTTGTTGCGCACCCACAAACCAACGATATTAGCGCGAATACTGCTGCTATAAGAGAGATTCTATATGTTACAAATATATTCATTGTTATCGTTTATAATAGTATTTGATTGCTTATTTTCTCAGATTGTACTCAAAAATAATACCGAGTTTGACTGCCCTATAATTTTGCAAGAATATTACGAATACAGTACTAGGATTATGTAATTTTGGATTTGTTCACTGAATAAATATCAATAATATTTTGTTAAAAATCGATCAATATCAAGAATTCATCTAATATCCCTTGTATTAACCCAAATCATGGCACAAAATTTTCATTAACGACCGCATTGCCCCAAAAATATGGCCCTTATTGCTTACGGAATTAATCACTCAACTGCCCCTGTTGATATTCGGGAAAAGGTCTGTTTTGGCGGTGAAATCATGCCTGATGCCTTAAATGAATTAAAACACCAAAATGGTGTTTATGAAGCTGCAATTCTATCGACCTGTAATCGTACTGAAATTTATTGCAACATTGATCAAAATAAAAATCATAACCCAATTGATTGGCTACATAACTACCATGGAATGAAAAAGGGATTATTAAAGCCTTTTTTATATGAACACCCAGATGAAAATGCGGTGCGCCATGTATTACGTGTTGCAAGTGGGCTTGATTCAATGATTTTAGGCGAAACACAGGTCCTGGGCCAACTAAAAAATGCATATCAAGAAGCAATCAACGCTGGGTGCATAGGTAATCAGTTAAATCGACTATTTCAACATTCATTTCATGTTGCAAAAGAAATACGAAGTAATACGGCGATAGGCGATCATCCTGTATCAGTTGCTTATGCAGCAGTTAGATTGGCTCAACAAATCTTTGGTGAATTAAATAACAAAACTGCATTATTAATTGGTGCGGGAGAAACTATTGAGCTTGTAATAAAACACTTACATGAAAATGGTTTAAAGCGAATGATTATTGCTAATAGGTCATTGGAACGTTCACAACAATTAGCAAAAGAATATTCTATTTATACTATACATCTTAGTGATCTCGCTAAACATCTCGCTGAAACAGATATCGTTATTTCCTGTACTGCTAGTTCGTTGCCAATCATAGGTAAAGGAACTGTTGAAAATGCAATTCAGGTTAGAAAACATAAACCGATGTTCATGGTTGATATTGCTGTCCCTCGAGATATTGAAATTGGTGTTGGAGAACTAGATGATGTTTATTTATACAGTGTTGATGATTTGAAAGATATAGTACAGGTGAACCTAAAAAATCGTCAATATGCTGCTAAACAGGCCGAACAAATAATTGATATTCAAACACATGAATTTATGGATTGGGTTAATTCGCTTGAAGCTGTTTCTACAATCAGGGCCTTGCGCGGACAAGCGGAGAGAATTCAAGATGAAGTCTTGCAAAAAGGATTATTAAGAATTAAAAAAGGAGATATGCCTGAAGCAATATTATATGAAGCAGTCCACACACTAACTAATAAATTAATTCACGAACCTAGTTTTCAATTAAAAAATGCGGACACTAAAAAAAGAAATGCCTTATTAAAAGCTGCAGAAAAACTTTATGGTTTAAAAGAAAATAAAACAAAAAAAAATAAATAACTAACATAGAATATAATTCTTACCTATTCCTTATTTATTATATAAATGAAAGAATCATTACATTTAAAACTTGAAAAATTACTTGAACGCCAACAAGAATTAGAAGGCTTACTTTCCGACCCAGAAATTATTAGTAATCAAAATAAATTTCGTGCTCTATCCCAAGAATATGCAGAAATCAAACCCATCATAACTTGTTTTAATCAATACCTCGAAATAACTAAAAATATTGAAAACTCTCGTGAAATGTTAAAAGAAAATGATAGGGAAATCCGCGGACTTGCTGAAGAAGAGCTTAAAAAAGCTGAAGATGAAAGCGGAAAACTTGAAAATGAGCTCCAAGTATTATTGCTACCAAAAGACCCTAGTGATAATAGTAATATATTTCTTGAAATACGTGCAGGAACTGGCGGAGAAGAGGCTGCACTTTTTTCTGGAGATCTCATGCGTATGTATTCACGTTATGCCGAAACAAGAAATTGGGAAGTAGAATATATAAGTGTATCGGAAAGTGACTTAGAAGGTTATAAAGAAGTAATCATGCGAGTCATCGGGGATGGGGCTTATTCGAGACTAAAATTTGAATCGGGAGCTCATCGAGTTCAGCGTGTACCTGAAACGGAATCTCAAGGACGTATTCATACTTCTGCATGTACGGTTGCAGTGTTGCCTGAAGTTGAAGAAATAAATGAAGTGCAGATAAATACAGCTGATTTAAGAATAGATACTTTTCGTGCTTCAGGCGCAGGTGGGCAGCATGTAAATAAAACAGATTCGGCAATTAGAATAACCCATTTACCAACAAATACTGTTGTTGAATGTCAAGATGAGCGTTCTCAACATAAAAACAAAGCGCGCGCAATGTCTTTATTGCAGGCAAGACTATTAAACACTGAACGTGAAGAACAACAAAACGAACAAGCTGAAAATAGACGTTCCCTCGTTGGCAGTGGTGACAGATCGGAGCGAATCCGTACATACAATTTTCCTCAAGGTCGTGTTACTGATCACCGAATAAATTTGACCCTTTATCAACTAGACGATTTTATGGAAGGTAGCATTGATATGATTATTGAACCATTAATTAATGAGTATCAGGCCGACCTTTTAGCGTCATTAAGTGAATAAAAATGATATGCAAATTAATGATGCAATTATATATGCGACTCACAAACTTAATTCTTCAAATAGTAGAAGAGTAGATTCAGAGGTATTGCTATGTTCTGTGCTAAAGTGTAATCGTATAAAACTTTATGCATATCCAGAACAAAAATTATCCGATACTGATCAAAAAACTTTTAAAAAGCTAGTAAAGAAGCGCTCTGAGGGCTATCCGGTTGCCTATTTAACAAAACAAAAAGAATTTTGGAAACACACACTGCTTGTCAATGAAAATATACTAATACCGAGGCCAGAAACTGAATTATTAGTTGAAAAATCACTAGAATTAATATCGCTTTATTCTTTAAAAAAAGTTCTCGAACTTGGTACTGGTTCGGGTGCTATAGCAATAGCTATAGCGTCCGAGAAGCCAAAAATAAATATCAAGGCAACTGATATAAACAATGATGTCCTTAAAATTTCTAGGAAAAATGCTGAATTATATAAAATTAAAAATATTAAATTTATTAAATCAGATTGGTTTACTAATATTAATGCGGATAATTATGATTTAATTGTGAGCAATCCTCCATATATCAGTAATGATGACCCGATTTTAAATAACAGCGATATTAGATTTGAACCAAGCTCAGCATTAGTTTCTAGAGATAGCGGTCTTGATGATTTGCGAAAAATTATATGTAAATCTCGTGCCTATTTAAAAGATTATGGTTGGTTGATAGTTGAACATGCCTATAATCAAGGAGTAAAAGTAAGGGAACTTTTTATCAAAAATAATTTCACTGCAACAACAATCAAGGACTACAATGAATTAGAGAGAATTACTTATGGAAAGTTGTTATAAAAAAAATGAATGATGAACAACTATTAAGATACAGCAGGCAAATCATGTTGCCTGAGATTGATGTTGCTGGTCAAAAACGTTTAAAAAACTCGAGAATTTTACTTATTGGGCTTGGAGGACTTGGTTCTCCAATCTCAATATATCTTGCTGCTGCTGGTATTGGTGAGTTAGTGCTTGTTGATTTTGACAAAGTCGATCTTAGTAATTTACAACGACAAATATTACATGCAACTAAAGATATTAATAGACCAAAAATTGATTCTGCAAAAGAACATCTACTTTCGCTTAATCCAGATATTAATATTAACTGTATCGGTGAAAAATTAACCAAAAACAATTTAATTGAAGAGGCAGAAAAATCTGATGTCATCATAGATGCAACAGATAATTTTGCTACACGCTTTTCTCTAAACGAGGTTTCAGTAAAAACAAAAACGCCTCTCATTTCTGGCGCGGCAATACGTTTTGAAGGCCAAGTAATTGTTTTTAATCCATCAGAAAAAACTTCGCCATGCTATAGATGTTTATATGATGAGGATATTTCAACCCAAGAATCATGCACAGCTAATGGGGTATTTGCTCCGTTATTAGGTATTATTGGTAGTATCCAAGCTAATGAAGCATTGAAGGTAATACTGGATATAGGGACGATAGGCCAAGGAAAATTACTACTGGTGGATGCGCTAAATATGGAATTTAATAAAGCTGTCTTAAAAAAAGATCCCAAGTGCCCTGTTTGTAATTAATAATTTAAAGTAATGCTAGTGCTGCATCATAATCAGGTTCGTCTGCAATCTCAGAAACAAGTTCAGAATAAATAACTTCATTAGTTTCATTCAGCACTACAATTGCGCGCGCTGTTATCCCGGCTAAAGGTCCATCTGTAATCAATACCCCATAGTCTTTAGCAAAATTTCGAGAACGCATCATCGATAATGTAATAACATTTGAAATACTTTCAGTCTTACAAAAACGTGATACCGCAAATGGGAGATCAGCTGATATCGTAATAAATACCGTGTCTAACTTTTCCTTAGCTAATTTATCAAATTTCTTTGTTGACGTAGCGCATACTGGTGTATCCAAGCTTGGCACTATGTTCAGCAGTTTCTTTTTACCTTGATAGTTAGCAAGAGAAACATCTTCCATCTCAGAGTTAACTAACATAAAGTCAGGCGCATTACTCCCTGCTTTTGGAAGTTCGCCATTCGTGTTTATTTCATTGCCCTGTAAAGTCAAAACTACCATAACTAATCCTCATTAATTAATTCATAATAGCTATTTGCGTCAATCAATTCGTTTAATTCCGATTCATCATTTGCTTTTAATATAAATATCCATCCTTCGCTATATGGTTCTGAGTTAATTAAATCAGGCGCATCATTAAGCTCAGAATTAATTTCAGTAATAATTCCGCTTAATGGGCAATAAATATCTGAAGTTGATTTAACTGATTCAATAACAGCGCACTCATCTGCCTGATCATATTCTCGTCCTTCTTCTGGGGGTTCCACAAAAACGATGTCGCCTAACTCATCTTGGGCAAAATCGGTAATACCAACACGATAATTATTTTCACCAAGATCTTCGAGCCATACATGAGTCTTTGAAAATTTTAAATTACTCGGAACATCCTGCATCGGCTTTACCTCAAAGTTTACAATCTAATACAAAAAATATCTTTATTAAAATCTGAAAACATTATTATATTCATACATCTTCATCTGTAAATATAACCAAATGATCAATTTCTGTTTTTATTCCTATTGGTTCATTCATGGGATGGTCATGATGACTGGGCACGAGACTTTGTAAATACAACCCATTTTGCGTTTCTAAAGTATATAAAAATTCTGCGCCTCGAAATGCCTTACCCCTAACATATGCAGTTACTTTACTGTCATCATCATGCAAAATATCGTCCGGACGAATCAAAACACGAACCTTTTCCCCTTTCTCAAAGCTATGTGGGGCATGTCCTTTTATATTACCGATATCAGTTTTAACCTCGATACTATTAATTACTTCCCCTTTTATAAAAACACCTTCTCCAATAAAATTGGCAACATATGATGTTTTAGGCTCATGATATAAATTAAACGCCGTGTCCCATTGCCTTAATTTTCCATCGCCCATAACACCAATAATATCAGCCATAGCAAATGCTTCTAGTTGATTATGAGTGACCATAATTGTGGTGATGCCATCTTGTTTTAATATTGAACGTAGTTCTCGTGCTAATTGTTCTCGTAACTCGATGTCTAAACTTGCAAATGGTTCATCCAACAATAATACGCCTGGGCGAGGCGCCATTGCTCTTGCTAATGCAACACGTTGCTGTTGCCCTCCAGATAATTGATGTGGATATTTGCTAATATGTTTTTCCAAAGCGAATAATACTATTAATTCATCTAAACGCTCTTTGGTTCTAGCCGCTCTTTGGTCTTTTAACCCAAATATTATATTTTCTGTAACGCTCATATGTGGAAATAACACATAATCCTGGAAAACCATTCCAACATTTCTTTGTTCAACTGGTAAATGATGGAATGGTTTACTTGCAATAACTCCTTTAATCCAAACTTCACCATGATTCAATTCTTCAAATCCAGCAATACAACGTAATAATGAGGTCTTGCCGCAACCGCTCGGCCCTAATAAACAAGCTATTCCAATTTCTCCCAAACCAAAAGATATATTTTCTAGTATTTGGCGACCTTCTATCGACAATGACAATTCTTTAATTTCAATTGCGTTATTCATAACCGGGACGTGACCGTGAAATTGAATTACTTATCATAATGACTGGGATAATTCCTGCAATAACAATCGCTAAAGCTGGTACAGCAGCTTCTGCTAAACGTTCTTCATTGGCTAACTCAAAAGTACGAACCGCTAATGTGTTGAAATTGAATGGTCTAAGAATCAATGTAGCAGGAAGTTCTTTTAGCACATCAACAAAAACTAATAATAAAGCTGTTAATAAACTGCCTCGCATAATTGGAACATGTATCCTTCTCATAATTCTAACACGCGACATCCCGGTCGTTTTTGCAACTTCATCCATTTCTAGTTTTATTTTCCCTAGTGCTGCTTCAACTGTATTAATAGATACAGCAAGAAAACGCACAAGGTAGGCAAAAATTAATATGAATAAAGTTCCACTGATTAACAAACCACTACCAAAATTAAAATGCAGGGTTAAAAATTCATCTAGACTATTATCAAACCAAGCGAATGGAATTAAAACACCAACAGCTATTACTGTGCCAGGTATTGCATAGCCCAAACTGATAAAACGAACTAAAAATCTATTTATAAATAAACGACTATTTCTATTCGAATAACCTAAAAATAAAGCAATAACTAAAGCTAATAAAGCCGTTATAAAAGCAAGTGAAAGACTATTTAGCAATAATATATAAAAATTTATATCAAGAACTTCTGAATATGTTGATATTGCCCATTGACCCAAAAAACTTGCAGGCAGAACAAAACCAAATAGCAGAGGAGCAAAACAAATAACAAATGCGAAAAATGCGCTGCTATTTTTTAATTTTTGTTTCAATAATGGACTATATCGATTGCTCGTATGATTAAAAGCTAATTGTTTTCGTGAGCGCCTTTCCAAATATAAAAAAACAACAACAAATAATAATAGTATTGCAGATAATTGTGCAGCTACCAAACTGTTGTCCATGCCAAACCATGTCCTAAATATACCTGTTGTAAAAGCTGATACACCAAAGTACTGGACTGTCCCATAATCAGCTAGTGTTTCCATAAGTACTAGCGATAATCCAACTATAATTGCGGGTCGTGCTAAAGGTAATGCCACACGCCTAAATGCATCCATTGCATTACAACCTAAGGTTCGTGATACTTCTAATACGCATATGGATTGCTCAATAAATGAGGCGCGGGCTAATAAATAAACATAAGGATATAATACAAGCGATAGCATAGTGATTGCGCCACCAAGAGAACGTACCTCAGGAAACCAATAGTCGTTATATTCCCATCCTGTTAATTCTCTCATTATTGTTTGCACTGGGCCCGCCGCATCAAATACGCCCGTATAACTATAAGCAATAATATAGGCGGGCATTGACATAGGTAATAGGATTGCCCATTCAAGATAGCGACTCATTGGGAATTGATACATTGTCACTAGCCAGGCAGGTATCACGCCTAGTAATAGACTAAAAAAGCCAACCCCGATTAATAATACTAGTGAATTAAAAATATAATCTGTTAAAACCGTATCAATTAAATGAGGCCAGATATCTTTCGCTGGGAAAAATAATGACCCACACACTATGACTATCGGAATACAAAAAAATAATGCCAGTAAAATTAATGCTAGATTCAATCTTGAAAATTTTAATAAACTACAAAACGACTCTGAAAATTTTTTAAAGATCATTTATAGCACTATTAATCTACTTCCAACCAACCCGATCCATTAATAAAACAGCATCGCGATTATATCGACCCAATAAACTGAGATTAAGATCGTCGGATTTAAATGCTCCCCATTCCCCCAAAATTGTAGTGTTTTTAATCTCGGGATTAACGGCATATTCGTAATTAATATCAGAATACCATTGCTGTGCCTTATCAGTAACAAGATACTCTAGCAATTGTATTGCCTCTTCTTTATTTTTCGCATATTTTGTTACACCAGCACCGCTAATATTTACATGCGCGCCATGTCCATTTTGGTCAGGCCAAAATAATTTTACTTTCTTAGCAGCATTCATCTCATATTCTTGATTAGATTCAAGCATACCTGCTAAATAATAATTATTTACCAAAGCAATATCACATACTCCTATAGCAACAGCTTTTATTTGATCGCGATCGCCGCCTTTTGGCGATCTTGCAAAATTTTCAACTAATCTAGAAGCCCAAATTTCTATCTTGTTTATACCATGACGAGCAATCATTGATGCGACAAGTGATTGATTATAGATGTTCGATGATGAGCGTACGCATATACGTCCCCTCCATTTACTATTTGCTAGATCTAAGTAATCAATTAATTCCCTCTTATTAACTTTATCAGGCGAAAAAATAATAACTCTTGACCGAAGTGATAATCCAAACCAATGATTATCTATGTCTCGAAAATAATTTGGTATGACTTTATTTAATGCATCAGAAATAACTTCTTGGAATAAATCTTTTTCCTTGGCTCTTACTAATCTAGCAGCATCAACAGTTAATAAAATATCAGCTGGTGTATTTTTCCCTTCAATTTCTAGACGCTTAATAAATGTATCTGCTTTACCAGTAATTAGATTCACCTTTATGCCCGTATCCCGATTAAACTGATCCAGTAAGGGCTTTATTAACGTTTCCTTTCTGGCGGAATAAATATTGACTTCAGCCGCATTAAGCAATTGTTGAAATATCAAAAAAATGATAATAGTAAATGTCTTTTTCATTCTGATAATTGGTTAGTATATGTTATACAAGTATAAATAATTATGATTCCTAATTACATAAAAGCTTAAAAAAAGGGCGCTAAAAAGCGCCCTATAAATATCACCACGAGGATATTACCGTGTAAACGATAATTCTATAAAATTCTTTACTAAGCATCGATATACTTAGCCTATATCAGCATGTGATACGCTATTGAAAATTTTATCTTTCGCTAAGCTAAATAAATAAGAATTATTATCAATAAGATTCTAATCTAAATAAGAATTATTATCAATAATAAATAATTATCAATATATACAATAAGTTAATCATAATTTACATTTAATTATCTGGTTTTTTAATAGTTTGTGTAACGAGATATATTTGTCATAACATCTCGTCTCTCAATTACATATAAAAAATTATGAAAGAAGAAAATCCTTTACTTGAAAAACATGCTTTGCCTCCATTTAATAAAATCGAGGTTCAGCATATTGAGCCTGCAATTGATCAGTTACTAAAAAAAAATAGAGAACAGCTCGTGGATCTACTAGAAAACATAAAGGATTATACATGGGATAATTTTTTTCAAAAACTGGATGACATGGGTGATCGCTTGCAACAAACTTGGTCGCCAGCGAGTCATTTACATTCGGTTGCTGATAATGATGAACTCCGCAAAGTTTATAATAATTGCATAACCAAATTATCGAGTTACTCCTCAGAAATGGGTCAGAATATCTCTCTCTTTGAAGCTTATGAAACATTTAAAAATAGCCCTTCTTTTAATGAACTCACAAAACCCCAACAAAAAATTATCAACAATGCGCTACGTGATTTTCGCTTATCTGGCATACATTTAGATAAGAAGTCAAAAAAAATATATAAAGAAATACAAATAAAATTATCTGAACTTCAAACTAAATTTGAAGAAAATTTACTGGATGCTACTCAAGCTTGGAAAAAATTAATCATTGATAAAAATAAGCTCTCTGGAATACCAGAATCTGCAATAGCATTGGCTGCAGAAACTGCAAAAGATGCGGGTAAAAAAGGTTGGTTGTTTACATTGGAATTTTCCTCTTACATGTCGATCATGAAATACGCCGATGATCCTTCCTTGCGAAAAGAAATGTATTGGGCTTATGTAACAAGATCATCAGAGATAGGACCTAATGCTGGCAAATGGGATAACACTAGTATTATGTACGACATTATGAAATACAGAACTAAGAAAGCAAAATTACTTGGCTTTAAAAACTATGCTGATTATTCACTAGAAAATAAGATGGCAAAAAATTCAAGCGAAGTTATGGGTTTTTTATATAATCTTGCCGATCGAACAAAACAATATGCAAAAAGTGACTTTGATGAGTTAAAAAAATTTGTTTCGGAATCAACAAATTTAGATCATATTGAAGCATCGGACATTGCTTATTATTCTGAAAAATTAAGACAAAAGAAATTTTCTATATCACAGGAAGAATTACGTCGATACTTTCCTGTTAATCAAGTTATTAATGGGCTATTCGAAATTACGAAAAAATTATATGGAGTTAACATTAAAAAACGAAATGGAGTCCAAGTTTGGCATTATGATGTTAATTTTTTTGATATTTTTGATCATACAGGAAAAATCAAAGGAAGTTTTTATCTTGACCTTTTCTCACGTCAAAATAAGCGAGGCGGAGCATGGATGGATGAGTGTATAATTAGAAGAAAAATAGATTTTACAATACAAAATCCTGTCGCATACCTTACTTGTAATTTTACTCCCCCCGTCAGTAACAAACCTACTCTATTAACTCATGATGAAGTAATTACTTTATTTCATGAATTTGGTCACGGGTTACATCACATGATGACAAATATTAACTACAGCGGTGTTTCCGGGATAAATGGTGTTCCTTGGGATGCGGTTGAATTACCAAGTCAATTTATGGAAAATTTTTGTTGGGAAAAAGAGGCATTAGATTTATTTGCGCAAGATTTTGAAACTAGTGAAACTATAAGTAATGATTTATTAAAGAAAATGGCACGGGCTAGATCATTTCAAGCAGCAATGCAGATGGTCAGGCAGCTTGAATTTGCTATATTTGATTTTCGTCTGCATCTAGAATTCGCTTCAAAAAAAGGACAAAATATACAAAAGCTCTTAGATGATGTACGCAAATACATTGCTGTTACTGAAACTCCTGATTTTAATCGTTTTCCGCTAAGTTTTTCTCATATTTTCGCAGGAGGCTATGCAGCGGGCTACTATAGCTACAAATGGGCAGAAGTTTTATCCGCAGATGCCTTTTCTAAGTTCGAAGAAAAAGGTATCTTTGACAAAATTACTGGAAAAGAATTTCTACAGGCAATACTTGAAAAAGGGGGTAGTTGCGAACCAATGGAAATGTTTATTGAATTTAGAGGGCGTGAACCAAGCATAGAACCCTTATTAAAACATGCTGGAATTGCAATTAAATTATAAGAATGAATAAAAATATAACCTTTCACCTACTTATCTGGATAATCTGGATGCCCTCAGCAATAGTTTTAGCTGAAGTAGCCTATGTAACTGATGAAGTAAACATTGGTTTACACAAAGAACCAACAAATGAGAGTCCGATAATAAAATTGGTACCAAGCGGGACTGAATTGAATATTATTGAACGCGAAAATGATCTAATTCATGTTGAAGAACCTGAAGGCGTCCGTGGGTGGATAAATACCCAAAATGCATTAAATAATAAACCAGGTAAAACAAAAATAAATGAACTAGAAATAACAAACAAAGAATTACATAAAAAAATAGAAACACTTGAAAAAAAATCAACGGAATTAATTTCTCAAGGAGAGCTTGAGAAAAAATTAAACTCCGAACGTCTTAAGGTAGGTGAGTTGCAAGTGGAATTAACAAATATTAAATCGAGAGCTGGTAATATCCAAACTTCTGATAAACTACTTACAGATATCGAACAACTTAAACATGCAAATAAACAATTAATTGACCAGTTAGAATCAGCGGGCATTAATCGTAAAAATAGTCTGGGCAGCATCAAACCTGAAAATGAATCATCATCCTTTTCTATTTTTTTAATCATTTTTATTTTTGGAATCGCCAGTGGTATTTTTATTCTTGATTATATTAATCGTCGGAGGCATGGCGGTTTTAGAATTTAAGGAATGAAATGGTTTTATCTTCAAAAGATTGTTTAATATAAATATTGTGTTTAAAATTTCTACCTGGAATGTAAATTCTCTTAACGTAAGACTCCCCCATGTTTTGCAATGGATGCAAAGAGAAGATCCTGACGTTTTTGCGCTTCAGGAAACAAAATCTATTGATGAAAATTTCCCAGTTGATGCCATTAAAGAACTAGGTTATCACGTAAGTTTCATTGGCCAAAAAACATATAATGGCGTTGCTACTATTTCAAAAACTCCAATTGAGGTTATTGCTTCCAGTTTACCAAATTATGATGATGAGCAACGGAGAGTTTTAGCTATTAATACTTCGGGCATAACTGTATTAAATATATATATACCAAATGGTTCTGAAGTAAATTCAGAAAAATATAAATATAAATTAAAATGGCTCTCTAAGCTTCATCCTTTTGTTAATAATTTACAAAATAAAAATGAAAGATTAATCATTCTGGGAGACTTTAATATAGCGCCAGAAGACAGAGATGTTCATGATCCAGAGGAATGGGTAGGATCTGTACTTGTTAGTAAGCCTGAAAGGAATGAATTTAAAAAATTATTATCTCACGGCCTGATAGATTGCTTTCGTATGTTTGATCAGGAAAAAGGTAATTTCTCGTGGTGGGACTACAGGGCCGCGTCATTTCGGCGAAATCGCGGCGTTAGGATCGACCATATATTGGCTTCCAATACCATGTCAAAATTCTGTCTTGCTTGCTATATCGATAAAAACCCTCGTAAGCTTGAAAGGCCGTCTGACCACACGCCAGTAGTTGCAGAATTTGATATCTAAATTTATGTATATTCCGCTTTACTATATCGAGATTGCGAAATAATTCGCATTGGCATAAAATCCTCGCCCCACAATGTTTAATACTAAATAAATTAGGCAAATTAATGAAAGCTGATATACACCCAAAATACGGAGACATCACAGTACAATGTAGCTGTGGTAATAAATTTAAAACAAGGTCGACATACTCAGGAGAGCTCCATATTGATGTATGCTCTGAATGCCATCCCTTTTATACAGGCAAACAAAAAATACTTGATACCGCGGGCCGAGTGGACAAATTTCGCAAAAAATACGGTATGCCCTAGTGGTTTGTTTTTCTATCCCTTTAAAAAAACGTTCCAATTTAGGGCGTTTTTTCTAAAAAAAATATCCACATTTTTTGTGGATAACTCTGTGGAAGCAATACAGATATAGAGTCAAAACCAAGGTAATGATTTCAAACTTGTTAAAACTATTAAAATTTAACCAGTTTTATTAATTTATTATAAAACAATAACATATGCTATTAATGTTTTAATTTCTAAAGTGTTCTATTGCATCTTATTGATAATAATTAGCGATGCCATGAAATTGTGTATAAAGAATTTTTTGTTGACAAAATAAAATTTTGTGGAACTTTCAAATCTAACCTGACTCCAATGGGTTATACGTCTTTTTCTGTCTTTCCTCCCTTGGGCAGAAAATACGCACCCGGTTTATCCCAACCGGGACAATTTAGCCCCGGAAAAACGAATATTTCTTGAATAAGCACTAATCCGGGGCGCTTTTTATTAATCAAAAAATAACCATTCGGCGAGCTTTAGACGCGCATCGTCAACTCCCAAGCCTTTTGATGCTGAAAATAGCTGTATACTTAAATTAATTGCTTTGATTTCACTATGAATTTCAATCATCGTTTTTTTGGCATCATTCTTTGATAATTTGTCTGATTTATTCAAAAGAACATGAAGCGCTAAATTGTTAGCTTCGCAGTACTTTAGCATTAATTGATCGAAGCTTTTTAGCGGATGCCGTATATCAATAATCAAGAAAATTCCGCATAAACATGCTCTTTCTTGTAGATAATGATCTAACAATTTTTCCCAAGTCTTTCGTGTTGAAACATCGACTTTAGCAAAGCCATACCCTGGTAAATCTACAATATGTCTCTCATCATCATAAGAAAAATAATTCAACTCTCTCGTCCTGCCAGGCGACTTACTGGTTCTCGCTAAATTACGACGAGAAGTAATTGTATTGATAACGCTCGATTTGCCAACATTTGAACGGCCAGCAAATGCGACTTCTTTGCCTAAATCAGTAGGAAGCTGCTTTATTGACGCAACACCTTGTTTGAATTCAAAGTGGCGATACCAATCTTTTGGTGGTTCTTGTATAAGGATGACAAATTCTCCGTTTAGCTAAAAATTCAAATTTGACGTACTGTTATTAAAAAAATACTAATTTGGTGCATTTTCGGGTTATTCGCTTATGAATTACTCCAATTATTAAGGCATAATTATGAAAAATAATCACAACAATGGGCCGATTTTATTGAATACAGTCATCTCAATATTTTTTATGTAACTTTATGATAGTCTAAAATACTACTACGTTAATATAATTTTCGTCGAGGATGATTCGAATGAGTCAAGAACAAGATAAAATATTTTTTAGAAACTTTACACTTACGCTCGTATTTATCGCGGCGATGATGGTGGCTTTTTATACTATTGCTGATTTAGTAACAAATAAAAAAGGTCATGCTGGAATCAATACTATAAATACAAATGACAGCATTAGTATTTCTAATGCTAATCCAGCTAATGGTAAAAACCTATCTCAACCTTGCGCAGCTTGTCATGGAGCTGATGGCAATAGCATCAACCCAATCTGGCCTAAACTAGCAGGCCAACATGCTTCCTACATTACTAAACAATTAAAAAACTTCAAAGAAGGTAACCGCGTCAATGCTCAAATGACTGCTATGGTTGCTGCATTAAGTCAACAAGATATGGAAGATTTAGGCACTTACTTCGAAGGGCAAAAAAATAATCTTGGTTATGCAAAACCAGAGTCAATTGATTTAGGACAAAAAATTTATCGCGCGGGTGACAATAATACTGGACTTCCTGCCTGTATGGCATGCCATGGCCCTACTGGCTCTGGGAACCCAGGAGCACTTTATCCTGCTATTCGCGGGCAGCATTCCGAATACACAGTAACTCAATTGAAGATGTTCAAATCCGGAGAGCGCAATAATGATGTAAATAGTGTTATGCGTTCAATTGCTGTTCTTATGACCGAGGCTCAAATCAGTGCTGTCTCAGAATACATTCAGGGACTTCGTTAAAAAAATTAATTTTACGGCACGAAATCTGAGTTCGTTGGTCTAACTAGATATAAATCTTCATAATTTTTTCTTTCACGAATGAGGCAAATAAAAAAACATGAAAACAGCAATTAATTATTTAATCTTAGCGCTGCTGTTGGCTTTGTGTAATCAGGCCATTGCGTTTGATGGTTATATTGAAATTACGCCCTCACAACCAACACAAACAGGGGATAATATTGAAGTACTAGAAGTATTCTGGTACGGGTGTTCACACTGTTATGATTTTGAGCCTTTTATAAATAAGTGGCTTGAAAAAAAACCTGATGATGTTGTATTCAGACGAATGCCGGGTATTTTTCGAAAAGATTGGATTCCCCACGCAAAAGCATATTTCACAGCAGAAAAATTAGACGTACTAAAGAAAATACATAGTTCATTATTCACTGCCATTCATAAGAAAAAGAAGCCCATCTATGATGATAGATCAATTAAAAAATTCTTTTTAGAACATGATGTTGATAAACAAGAATTCAAAAAAATATATACATCAGATGAAACCGATACTAAAGTAAAACAGGCCTATGTAATGGGCAAACGCTATAAAATAACGGGTGTACCAGCAATTATTGTAAATGGGAAATATTTGGTAAGCGGCTCTACTGCAGGTAGTTTTGAAAATGTTACAAAAGTTATTGACCTGCTTATTGAAAAAGAAAGAGAGAGTATAAAAATAGAATAGGTTAAAAATTCATTCGAAAAAATCTTTAGATACAAAAAAAAAGGGCCTAAACGGTCCTTTTTTTTCTTCATCGAGAAGGAAGTCTTACTTATTGTTGATATACATGGTGACTTCAAAACCAAAACGAATATCACTGTATTCAGGTGTTTCCCATTTCATAGTCTTATCCTCTTCTTTAACGTTAAAATAGATACTGTTGTTATAAATCTACCTAATATGATGCAGTTAGTGTGCCATATTGTTAAAAATATATTTATTTACATAAAAAACAATTAGTTACATAATTTCTAGATAATCGATAAAAAATATTTGGTACCTGTTTTGGTTATAATTAACCAATTTATTGGTCATAATTAACCGATTTTATCAATAAAGAAGGCTATAAATTGCAGATTTACCTTGTGGTTTATGCTAAATTCGCCGCCTTTTTTTACAAGTATTTTTATTAACGCATAGCAATCGAGTATTTTTATCAATGCATAGCAATAAGGTGAAAGACTGTGAAGTATAAATTTGCGCATTTCCCTCGTATTGGAATTATTGGAGGTGGTCAATTAGCAAAAATGACTGCTCTTGCTGCTATGAAATATGGTTGCAGTGTTGTGATTTTAGAAAAATTAAAAAAGAGTCCTTCTGAAAATTTAGCTATTGAAACAATATATGGTGATTGGGATGATCCAAAAAACCTACTGGAACTTGCCAAAAAAGTTGATGTCGTTACATTAGAAAATGAATTTGTTGACGCAAAAAGCCTTAGAGTTGTTGAAGAAAATGGGCATATTTTATACCCGGGCTCTACAACAATTGAGTTAGTTCAAGATAAATTAACACAAAAGAAAGTTCTTGGTGAGGCTGGGATATCAGTAATCCCTTTTGTTGAAATTGAATCTCGTGATGATATCGGCCTCCACGCAGAAAAATTTGGCTGGCCAATTATTTTAAAAGCAAGGCGTAATGCATATGACGGCAAAGGGAATGTAACGCTTCATAGTAAAAACGATATTGATTCGGCGTGGACTAAATTAAATGGTGATAAACAAAAATTATACGTTGAAAGCTTTTGTCATTTTAAATCTGAGCTGGCTACGATAGTGACAAGAGATATCAATGGTAAAGTGGCTGCCTATCCCATTGTTGAATCAGTACAAGAGAATCATATTTGCCATATTGTACGAGCGCCCGCAAATATTAATAATGAACTTGCCACTAAAGCGCTTAAGTTGGCAGCTAAAGCTGTAGAAACAATTAATGGAATTGGGGCGATAGGTGTAGAAATGTTCCGCACAAAGGATGATGAAATTATACTTAATGAAATGGCGCCGAGAGTACACAATTCGGGACATTACACCATAGAAGCCTGTGAATGCTCGCAATTTGAAAATCATGTAAGAGCAATTCTTGGTTTACCGCTAGGTTCGACTAGAATGATTACCCCTGCAGCGGTTATGATTAATATACTTGGAGAAAAAGAAGGAAGTGGTTACCCGGCAGGTATTGAAAAAGCATTAAAAATAAACGGAGCTCACATACATATCTATGGAAAAGCAACTACTAATATGAGTCGAAAAATGGGGCATGTAACAGCATTAGGTTCTAGTATTGATGAAGCAGAAAGCTTGGCAAATGCGGCTGCTTCTTTGGTGCATTTTGGAGAACAAAAATGACGCAAGATGATAAAGCATTAATTGGTATTATTATGGGTAGTGATTCCGATTGGAAAACATTGGAAGCAACGACAAAAATTTGTGATGATTTTTCAGTTCCATATGAAGCGCATGTCGTGTCTGCGCATCGTACCCCTGATGATATGTTTGAATATGCAAAAAAAGCACACAAAAAAGGATTAAAAGTAATTGTTGCAGGGGCGGGTGGAGCTGCCCACTTACCTGGAATGGTTGCAAGCAATACGCCGCTCCCAGTTATTGGTGTTCCTATTAAAACAGATTCCTTAAATGGCATGGACTCATTATTATCCATTGTGCAAATGCCTAACGGCGTACCAGTTGCAACGGTGGCAATTGGTGCCGCTAAAAACGCTGGAATACTTGCAATCGAAATCTTAGCTACTAATGATCAAAAATTAATGGACAAACTTATTTCTTATAAAAATGAAATTGCAAATGAATCAAGAAAGAAAGATAAATTAATAAATAATAAAAGTTAATCATTAAGGACTGTTGATTTCCAATTTCTATACAATAGCTTCGCGGCAATATTAAACCCATTAATATGTTCCAACACATCCTTTTCTAGCTTATCTACCGCATTTTTGCCTAGACTTTTCTCCAGTGATGCGCTGTATTCAGGAATTTTATTCCATTCTTCAACTGTGGTTTTTGTAATTTCTTGATGATATTGAGCGCTAAAAACTTTATTGCCATAACTAAGTGACTGAATGGCGCATTGATCGGACTCTGCCAAAACCTGAAAACCTTTAGGGATAGTTTTGACTTCTGCGCTATGCCATTGCAATGTATCCATCGTATCCGGTAAATCACAAAAGAATGGTGACTTTTTCCCCGTTGCAGTTTTTCTAACCGGCAAAACGCCGACCTCGGATTTTTTGCCTGGGCCAACCTCCGCACCAAAAGCATGTGCCAGTAGTTGATGGCCAAGACAAATCCCCATGAAAGGCATGTTTAACTCATCAATTGCTGTTCTTATTAGGGCTATCTCTTTGACCAACCAAGGATATTTATCTTCTTCCCACACATCCATTGGACCACCCATTACCCAGAGAGCGTCAAACTCTTTTAATTCCGGAATTTTTTCACCCTTATCAAGCTCAACTGTATGTAATTGAATACCATCATCATCAAAAAAATTTCTAAAAATACCAGGGTGTTCAACACTAACATGTTGAAAGACAATAATAGATTCAAGCGTCATATATATTTGATATGTGTAAGAATTTAATTTCGTTTAAAAAAAATATACTTATTGGCGCGCCCGAGAGGATTCGAACCCCTGACCTCGGCCTCCGGAGGGCCGCGCTCTATCCAGCTGAGCTACGGGCGCATCGTTATATGAACCTAAACATTTATCAACAATTTGATCTAAATCAAACAAATATCTGTAGCCTGCTATTAATTAAGATCCAGTATAGATTGGCTTACTTATTTTGCAATAACCACAGTTCCCTTGGATAAATACAATGGGTATACTTCGTATCTATAATAACTAGATATGTTGGAACCTTACCCGTAATTACTGCAGAGGATACATTGATGAGTCAAGAACAAGACAAAATATTTTTTAGGAACTTTACGCTCACGCTCGCATTTATTGCGGCGATGATGATAACTTTTTATGTCATAGCAGATATGGTAACGGACGAAGGGGAAAATGCTAAAAAAAATGTGAACACTATAAGTGTAGCAGAATTAACAAAACCTGTTGGGCAAGTAGCAGTAGCTGGTGAAGAACCGGAAGATGCAGTTGTGCAAAATGAAATAATGGCTGATGCATCTGCGGTAGGTAAAAGTATTAATGGTGAATCTGTCTATAACGGTCTTTGTGTAAATTGCCATGGAATTGCAGCGCTAGCAGCAATGATTCCACAAACTGGTGATGCTGCTGCTTGGGAGGCACGTATCAAAAAAGGCATTGATGTTTTATATGCAAATGCACTTAATGGTTATACTGGTGAACTTGGTATGATGCCAGCCAAAGGCGGTAATCCAGCTCTTAGTGATGAAGAGGTAAAAGCAGCAGTTGATTATATAATCAAGCAAGTACAGTAGAATCAATCTATAAAAATTTACTTAAGAAAAACTTAATTTTTTATTCTAGCTTTAAACTGTCCTGATAGGCCTCATCGGAAAGTTTATCCCAAAGCTGATAGCTAGCTCTAAAACTTTCATAAGCATCATAAACCTGCTTGAATCGTGGATTATTTTTCTCGTTTGATAACTTCGTTGCTTCTTCATCAAGCGTCTTTTTTGTTAAATTTTTTAGTTTTGTAAGTACATCATTTGGAAATTTAAGTATTTCTACATTTTTCTTTTTTCTTAGATCAGCTAATGCTTGCTGATTATGGAATTCCATCTGCGCATAAATCCATTCGCTAATTGCCCCTGCTGTGACTTCAACAATCTTTTGTAAATCTTCTGGTAATAAAGACCACTTTGAATCATTGATCATTAATTCAAAAACCGTACCTGGCTCATGCCAGCCTGGATAATAATAGTACCGAGCCGTGCGATCCAACCCTAACCTCATATCATGAAAGGGTGCCACCCATTCAGTGGCATCAATCGCTCCACGCTCCAAAGCAGTGTATATTTCACTGCCCGCCATTAGTACAGGGTTGCCGCCTGCTTTTTTAAAAACTTTTCCGCCCAAACCAGGAATTCGCATTCGAAGTCCTTTGATATCCTCAATCGAATTTATCTTCTTTCTAAACCAACCTCCCATTTGCACGCCCGTATTACCCATTGGGAAAACCATTAAATTGAATGGTTTATATATTTCCTGCCACAGTAAAAGTCCGCCACCATTATATAACCAAGCATTCATTCCTTTTGATGTCATCCCAAATGGAACCGAAGAAAAAAATTGGGCTTCTGGTACGGTTCCTGCCCAATAGTAAGGTGAGCCATGTCCCATTTCGACTGTGCCTTGTGAAACTGCATCAAAAACTTGCAGAGCGGGAACAAGCTCTCCTCCTGCATAGACATCAATATCTAACCGACCATTGCTCATTTTACTAACTTCATTAGCAAACCTTTCAGCGCCTTCCTGAAAAATTGGGAAATTGGCTGGCCAAGTTGTAACCATTTTCCATTTAAAAAAAATTTCAGAATGATCGGTTGTCTTCGTTTGATTCTTTTCTGTTTTATCGCTGCATGCTGAACTAAATACAATAAGTAATAGATATAAAAAAATTGAGTACTTCTTCATTTTGTTTCCTTATTATAAATCTACTAATTAGACTGGCTGAAGATTGGCATATGATGCGACCAACCATTTGCTTCCTGCTTTTTCAAAATTAACCTGTATACGCATATGGCTTCCGTTCCCCTCAAGATTAAGAATAACACCTTCCCCAAACTTTGCATGTGATACGCGTTGGCCAAGCGTTAATTGGCCATCTTTACCGCTTGGTTTAGTTCCTTCATTTCTAAACAGTGATTCTGTAACGCTTCCGCCTAATCTAATCTCAGATAATAATTCAGCTGGAATTTCATTGATAAACCGTGAAGGCTGAGGATAATAATCTGAGCCATGTAAACGTCGAAACTGTGTGTATGTTAGTGTTAGTGTTTTTTTTGCTCGGGTAATACCCACATAACAAAGTCTGCGTTCTTCTTCTAACTGTTTCAAATCGTTACTGCTACGTTGGTGCGGAAATAATCCTTCTTCCATTCCGACAAGATAAATTGATGGAAATTCGAGGCCTTTAGCAGAATGTAATGTCATTAGGTGAACACAGTTTGATTTATCGCCAGCTTGTGTCTCTCCTGATTCAAGTGCAGCATGCGCAAGAAATGCTTGCATGGCATTCATTTCTTCTGACTCTTCATCATCACCAACCTCAAACTCACTTGCGGCTTTGACAAGTTCTTCAAGATTCTCAATTCTTGCCAAACCTTTCTCGCCTTTTTCCTTTTTAAAATGATTAATTAACCCGCTTAATTTAATGATCCCATCTACTTGTTTATCTAACGTTAGCTCTGATGTTGTCAAAGACATCTTTTTAATCAATCTTATGAATTCCTCAAGAGAATTTATTGCTCTCGCGCTCAAGAGTTTATGCTCAATAATATAAAATGCTGCTTTCCACAATGAACAATTATCATTTTTAGCAATGGCGCGTAATTCTTCAACAGTTTTGTTGCCGATACCACGTGTTGGGGTATTAATAATACGCTCAAATGAAATATCATCATCTTGAAATGTAGCGATACGAACATAAGCAAGTGCGTCTTTAATTTCCATGCGTTCATAAAATCGAACACCTCCATATACTCGATATGGAATCTTTGATCTGAGTAACGCTTCTTCTAAAACTCGTGACTGCGCACTAACACGATATAAAATAGCATGATCACTAAAAACAATACCTTGTTCTGGCGCTTTTTTTATTTGATCGACAACATAACGCGCTTCGTCAGTTTCGTTATAAGCCATATAAATACCAATAGGCTCACCTTCTTCGCCGTCTGTCCAAAGATTTTTCCCTAAACGTGCGCTATTATTCCCGATAAGTTTATTAGCAGCATTTAGAATTGTTGTGGTTGATCGATAATTTTGTTCCAATTTTAATAATTTTGTATTTTTAAAATCTCGTTCAAATGCCTGCATGTTTTCAACGCGTGCGCCGCGCCAGCTATAAATAGATTGATCATCATCGCCAACAGCGAACAAGGTATTATCATTGCCTACAAGTAATCTAAGCCATTTGTATTGCAATTCATTCGTATCCTGAAATTCATCAACCAAGATATGATTAAATCTCTGTTGATAGTATGCGCGGATTGATCCTTTCTCATTAAATAACTCATAAGTTCGTAGTAGAAGTTCTGCGAAATCAACCGCGCCTGAACGTTCACAAGTTTGTTGATAGATTTTATATATTTGTACCATTTGTGCTGTTGTAACATCGCCTTCATCATTAATATTTTCAGGCCTCAATCCTTTGTCTTTCTGTGCATTGATATACCATTGCGCTTCTTTTGGTGGGTATTGTGATTCGTCTAGCATCATTGCGCGGATAGTCCGGCGTATTGTTCTATATTGATCTTCGCTATCTAATATTTGGAAATTTTCCGGTAAATTGGCATCTTGCCAATGGGCGCGCAGTAATCGATGACAAAGTCCATGAAATGTGCCAACCCACATACCGCGTATCGATTGTCCCAGAAGGCTTTCAATTCGAGAGCGCATCTCAGCTGCTGCTTTATTCGTAAAGGTAACGGCTAAAATACTTTGAGGACTTGCCTCGCCTGTTGCAATATACCAAGCGATTCGATGCACTAATACGCGTGTCTTACCGCTACCCGCGCCTGCTAAAATCAGTAAATTGCCAGAAGATGCGCCAACTGCATCGCGTTGGCTTGCATTTAGTGAATCGAGTACGTGGGATACATCCATAGGTTTAATTCTACTTTAATGTATCACACTATTAAATTAATGCTGTCACAATTAATCTGGATGCTAGAATATGTCGTTTTTTTACTAGAAAAATATAATTTGTTATGACAACTAACGATTCAACATTATTAGAAGATCAAGACCGCCTCGTAAATATAATAGATTCCGTCTTATCTCGATCAAAAAAAATGGGGGCAACAGATGCTGAAGCCGATATTGGCGCCGGTATCGGACTGTCTGCCAACGTTCGTAAAGGCGTGATCGACAAACTCGAATATGAACGTGAAAAAGGATTAAGTATCACGCTTTATATAGATGGTAAAAAAGGTAATGCGAGCAGTTCTGATTTTAGTGATAGTGCATTAAATAATGCTGTAGAAGCTGCTTTTAGTATTGCAAAACATGCAAGTCATGATAAACATGCTGGCTTAGTTGAAAAAAAACTGATGGCAAAAAATATTGCTGATTTAGATTTATATCATCCATGCTCCATATCACCTGAAGCTGCGATTGAACTTGCAATTGAATGTGAACAATCTGCGTTTGATTGCGATAAACGTATTTCAAATTCCGATGGTTCTGTAGTAAGTACTTATTCGGGAATAAATCTTTACGGGAATACTAATGACTTTGTTAATGGTTGGCATTGGTCAAGCCATACAATTGATTGTACAGTAATCGCAGAAGACAGTAACGGTATGCAGCGGGATGGTTGGTATAGTAAAGCCTGTGACTTTAATGACTTACAATCAATAAAAGACATTAGTAAAGAAGCGGCAAGAAGGGCAACAACCCGGTTAGGAGCGCGTAAACTTTCTACCCGTGAAGTACCCGTTATTTTTGAGGCCCCCGTTGCCTCTGGTCTTTTCTCTGCATTCATTACGGCAATCTCAGGGGCGAGTTTATATCGTCGTGCCAGTTTTTTACTTGATAAAAAAGATAAACAAGTTTTTGCAAATCACATCAATATAACTGAAAACCCACATATGAAAAAAGCACTTGGTAGTGCGCCTTTTGATAATGATGGTGTAGCGACAAAAAAACGTACGCTCATTAATCAAGGTGTGCTTAAAGATTATGTTCTGAGTGGTTACTCGGCACGAAAACTTGGCTTAGAAACAACGGGCAATGCCGGTGGGGTACATAATCTTGTTGTCGAACCCGGGAGAAAAAATCTTAACGACATGATTGTGGAGATGAACAAGGGATTATTAATTACAGACATGATTGGTTTTGGCGTCAATCAAATTACTGGAGATTACTCTAGAGGTGCTTCCGGTTTTTGGATTGAAAATGGTGAAATTGCATATCCAGTTGAGGAAATAACAATCGCAGGTAATTTAGTTGAAATGTACAAAAATATTATATGCATCAGCAATGACCTAGACCTAAGAGGCAATATACTAACGGGTTCTGTGATGATTGATAAAATGATCGTTGCAGGAAAATGATCGATTATAATTAATGTTATTCCCTAAAAAAATAAGATTAATACTATATTATAAGATATTGAATATATTGGAAAAGATAAATTTTAGACGATTTTATTGCTCATAAAAAAGAGATGAAGTCACATTTAAATATTTAGGTATGGTCTTCCTGACTACGAAACTGTGATTGATATAATTTAGAATAATAATTATTTAGTGCTAATAAATCCTCGTGTTTACCTTGCTCGACAATACGGCCCTTATCCAGCACAACAATACGATCAGCATTTTCTATTGTTGATAATCGATGTGCGATTATCAAACAGGTACGGCCCTTTCTAACATTTTCTAAAGCCAACTGAATGTGACGTTCCGAGTGTGAATCTAATGAAGAAGTTGCTTCATCAAGAATAAGTAAACGCGCATCCTTAAGTAATGCACGTGCAATCGCTAAACGTTGCCGTTGACCGCCTGAAAGACGTGCGCCATCTTCACCAATAAGAGTTGCCATACCTTTGGGCATTTTATTAATAAACTCTGTGGCACACGCTGCTTCTGCAGCAGCACTCACAATATCATCTGAAGTGTCCTTTAATTCACCATAAGCAATATTGTTTCTAACGGTATCATTAAATAAAACAACATCCTGACTTACATAGGCAATATTTTTTCTCAATGATTCTAACTTTAGTTCGCGTATATCAATGTCATCGTAGTAGATTGTCCCGATACTTGGCAGATAAAACTGCGGCAATAAATTTGCTAATGTTGTTTTCCCGCTCCCTGATTCACCAACCAATGCAATGGTCTCTCCTGGGTTTATAGTTAACGAAACTGATGATAAGGCATCGTCTTCAGCGCTAACATAACGATATGATATATCTCTAAAAGCAATCTTCCCCTTTGCGTCTTTTAATTCTTTCTCTCCATGTTGGGATTCTATATCCATATCAAGTAGTGAAAATACACTTTCACAAGCTGCCAGACCTTTTTGTATATGTTCGTTTATGCCCGCAAGTCGTTTTAAAGGGCCCAGCAACATTGCAATCGCAGCAAAAAAAGATACGAAGTCGCCCACCGTTAAACTACCCGACGTTGCTAACTTAATACCAACATAAATAATGATAGCTAATATAATTGCGGTCACCATCTGAACCGCTGGGCTGCTTGCCGTTGCTGCCATTGCAAACTTCATCGTAAAATGGCGATGTGCGTTTACGGTATCAAAAAAACGTTTTTTTTCTACTTCCTGACCACCATAAAGTTTGACAACTTTCTGGCCATCAAAACATTCGCTCAACACGTGATGTATATCCCCCATGGTCTCTTGAACTTGAAGACTCATGTTTCTTAAACGCTTACGAATAATTGAAATAATAATTCCGATTAATGGTGCGCCTGCCAAACAAATCAATGCCAATGACCAATCGATATAAAACATCCATCCCAATAAACCGATAACAGATAATGAATCGCGGACTAATGTCGATATTGCATTGGTTGAAGCTTCTTTTATTTGGGTTACATCATAAGTAAAACGCGACATTAAACTACCTGAACGATGATTATCAAAAAAAGATGTTGGATAGTTTACTAATCGAGCAAACATTTCCTGACGCAAATCCATTATGACTTTATTGGCAACCCAATGAAGTGACACGCCGCTCACATAGGAGGCTAAACCGCGTATTGCAAATAAGACAATAAAAAGTATTGGAACAATTGTCATGACCTTTGGGTCTTTCTCAATGAATGCACCATCCAGCATAGGTTGCATTAATGCGGGGATTGCCGGATCTGTAGCAGCCAAAATAATCATGCTAACTATGGATAGCAAAAAACGTCGCCAGTAAGGGAGAACATGGCCTAATAGGCGTCGATACAGGGTAATATCTTTTTTAACTGTGGTTTCCAAATCTTTTTCTTCTTTATAATCAGTTAGTTATCGTATGGTTTTGATGTAACTAATGGCTTATAATGCCCGTGGTCACTAAAATGTGCAATGTATACATACAATAAGGTCCTGATAACAATTTAATAATATCAGGTAAAAGATGGTTAGAAGACTATGTCAAAAAAACACCCCATTATTGCGGTAACTGGGTCATCTGGCGCTGGGACAAGCATCGCTAAAAGTGCCTTTATGTACATTTTTCGCAAAAATGGAATCAATCCCGCCATTATTGATGGGGATTGTTTCCATCGCTATAACCGTAATGAAATGGATAACTTGAGTGCTGAAGCGGAAAAGAATGGTAAAAATCTTACACATTTTGGCCCTGAAGGTAATCTTTTTGAAGAACTAGAAAGTGTATTCAACGAATACGGTAAAAATGGAACCGGGAAACGACGCTTCTATATTCATGATGAAAAAGAAGCGTCAGAACACGGTAGTGCGCCAGGAACACTTACGTCTTGGCAATCGCTTGAAGAAAACACAGATTTACTTTTCTATGAAGGTCTACATGGTGGTCTTGTAACAGATGAAATAAATGTTGCTAAACATGTTGACTTGCTAATCGGAGTAACGCCAATTATTAATTTAGAATGGATGCAAAAAATACATCGAGACCGTGCAATAAGAGGTTACACAACAGAAGATGCGACTAAACTTATCTTAAGCCGCATGCATGATTATATTCATTATATAACACCTCAGTTCTCGTTAACGGATATCAATTTTCAACGTGTACCGACTATTGATACTTCTAATCCATTTGCTACTCACTATATACCGAGCAATGATGAAAGTTTTAGTGTTTTACATATTCGTAATTTAGAAAAAATTAAAGTTGATTTTCGTTATTTATTAGAAATGCTTGAAGGGTCAATCATGTCGAGTCCAGATACCATAGTTGTCCCTGCAGGGAAAAAAGTTTTTGCCATGCAATTAATTTTAACACCGGTAATACAAACGCTACTGAAAAAATAAATTTTTATAAAATAAGAGATATTTTATTTATGCGAACTATTATTGTTTTGAATCCAAAAGGTGGTTGTGGTAAGAGTACGATCGCGACAAACATCGCTAGTTATTTTGCAATGAAAGCAAAAAAAGTAACTCTAGCTGATTGTGACCCGCAAGGCTCAAGTCATGATTGGTTGTTAGCAAGACCTGATTCATGTAGTGCTATCAATGGAATAGTTGTGGAAAATGATCGTTTAAAAATTCCAAGAAACACGGATGTTTTAATTATTGATACGCCAGCTGCTATTGGTGATAAACGATTAGGTAAATATTTAAGAAAAGCGCAAAGCTTAGTAATGCCTATTATCGCATCACCTATAGATATTCGAGCTGCCGAACGTTTCCTGAGTGAATTATTTTCATTTAAGGGTACGATAAATAATAAAATCAAAATAGCAACGGTCGCTAATCGTGTTAGAGAAGACACCTTGATAGCCGCAAAATTAGAACATTACTTGGGCAATGTAAAATTACCAAACGGAAAAAGATTACCCTTTATGACAATGCTTCGCTCAAGCCAAAACTATATTCGTGCAGCAGAACGTGGTTTAAGTATCTTTGAATTAGCACCTTCTAAAACATACTACGACCGTGAACAGTGGGAACCACTATTGCGTTGGTTAAATAGTAAACGAAGTATTCCAAACTAATAATTTTTCATCTTTACTATGACTTATACAGCGCTACTCAATGAGCAAAATATTTCTTTTGAAATCGGAGAAACTGAAAGTATTCTGGAAGCTGCCCTCAGGCAAGGGTATAACTTGCCCTATGGTTGTCGTAATGGTGAGTGTGGTTCATGTATCGCTAAAGTCACAATGGGTAGTTTTTTTTATGATGGCGTGACACCTGATTATATACCGCAGGAAGGACTTGATGAAGGGTATACATTACTCTGCCAGGCAAGAGCTTCTAGTAATATAGAAATTGATGCACGAACTGTTGATACAGCAGCTGAAATTACAGTTAGACAATTACCTTGTCGGGTAAAATCATCTGAAAAACTCAATGATTCGGTTATGCGGATCATCTTGGAGTTGCCTAAGACAGAACGGCTTCAGTTTCTTCCCGGACAGTATGTTGATTTTATTTTACCTGAAGGTAAACGACGCTCATTTTCACTCGCAAACCCATCACATGAAGACCAAGTTTTAGAACTTCATATTCGTCATTATGATGGTGGTGTATTTTCTGAATATGCATTCAATGAATTAAAAAACAACACACTGTTACGTATTGAAGGACCACTAGGTCAATTCACCCTACATAATGCAGAGCGGCCTATCATTATGATCGCTGGTGGTACTGGTTTTGCGCCAATTAAAAGTATTGTTGAGCACGCTCTAAAAATAAATGACCCGAGAGCATTGCATATTTATTGGGGGGCACGTTTAGAATCAGATCTCTATCTTGATGCAATGGTGAGTCAATGGGCGGAAAGATATCCGCACATTACGTACACGCCCGTGTTGTCTGATATTGATAATATAAAAAATTGGTCTGGTAAAACTGGTTATGTGCACAACGCCGTATTAGAAGATTATGCTGATTTGTCAGAGCATGATGTTTATGTCTGTGGGCCACCACCGATGATTGACGCTGTAGTACAAACATTCCCAGAACATCATTTACGAGAAGAAAGTTTATTTTCTGATTCATTTGAGTTTGCAAATGATTAAATTTAAAGATACCAAAAATAAAGAAAATACTTTAATGCATTATAAAAAACTTTCTATCTATATTTTTTGTCTAGGTATTCTCTCTGTAAAAATAGTTCTAGCTGTCGATATAGCTACTGATACAATAATTAACGCTGACAGCACCGAAATACATGTTTTTACAGATGGCAATATCACCCTAACAAACAACGCCGACATTATTAAACCCTCAAGCAATACCCCCAAGATGATCGAATCCGCGCAAACTGGGGCAACCATTATTAATAATGCTGGTGCGACTATTGGTCTATTGGGAAGCGCTGACAGAACAGTACATCTTGAAGGCACCACCAACAATACTGTTATTAATTCGGGCACTATTAGTTCTGGCGACGGACAGGCGATTGGAATTAGAACAACAACAGGGGTAATTATTATCAACAATGAAGGCGGTGTAATAACCGCTGCGAGGAACACCATAAGATGTCAAGCTGGTTGTACAAATCCAACTGTTACAAATTCAGGTTTAATGACTGGCACAGGAAATGGTGGTGAATCATCTGTTATAGATTTTTCGGGGGCGACAGGGGCAATAATTACCAATACTGCTACGGGTTTAATACATAATAATAATAGTGATCAAGTAATAAATGATATGGGCAACAATGCTATCTTAACCAACAGCGGTTTAATCCGTTCCTTAGATGGTGGGGAAGTAATACTTACAAGAGCCAATGCAGCCATTAGTTACGGAGGGGATAATAGCACCATACTTTTAAAAGACGACAGTATTTTAGTTGGTACTATCGCTAATCAAGGTGCGGGCGGAGGGGAGAACGATGACGCTAAACTTCAAATCGACCATGGCTATGGTCGTTCTTATATGTATCACACCATAGGAACAATTGAACTTGCCGATTTAAGTGGTAATAGAATTGTCAAAGGTTCAGCCACGGCCGTTGGTATGGGGGCGCAAGAGACGGTCGATGAGATACTTGGTCAACGTGCTTACAATCTTCGTACTACATTAAAACGTTATGCTAATGTTTCAAATCCAAAAGCAATGATAGAGCCTTTTGCTTATGCCTCACACAGAGATCGTGACCGCACTACCTTGCGTTATGATAACCACGCCGCTGGCACTAACTTCATCTACCCGGTGGTGCCGGAGAAAGTCAATTTAATCCTAACCGTTGAGCGTAACAAACTAGACCTTGATGAAGACCATGATATAACCAAAAACAGTTTTTTAATTGGCGTTAACACCAATGACTTTATGGCGCTTGGTGATTGGAAGGCGAGTGGTTTTATCGCAGGTG
>Ga0208766_1000100_pt1 | contig 43207 bp, 39 predicted proteins | sample ETN01SmetaG_3_FD_185792 | JGI IMG/M metagenome (GOLD analysis project Ga0208766, IMG submission 185792) | Marine microbial and viral communities from oxygen minimum zone, Eastern Pacific Ocean - ETNP2014F12-01SV263 (SPAdes) (version 2) | ecosystem: Environmental > Aquatic > Marine > Oceanic ... | reverse complement strand
ATTGAAGTTGCAACTATTTCAAAGGAGTTGTCGGATTTGAAAGATACTCCCTTGGAGGACTTAAAAGCCTTAGAGGAAACTATCCCAGCTTCAAAAAATAATAAAATTATATCGCTTGCTAAAGTTTTAAAAGGATTTACGATTGATACTAAATCATTAGACCTTACAAAAATACGAAAACCAGGTAAACTTTCTGGAACTAGTAAAGCTAGTGTAGCTGAAGTAGTCACGAATAACGCAACCCTTTTCGCCAAGGGACGTTCAAATATAGCAAGAAAGATAAGAAAACTAGGAGTTTTGGACCGTAAATCCTACTTGCAGATAGTTAATAGTTACATTAAAGAAAAGTGGAAATTACCAGTTGAATTAAATGCTCAGCTGGAAATGAAGGTGAGACTTGTTATCGCGAAAAATGGAGACTTGCTGCAATATTCATTTGAAAAGGTTTCAGGGAACAAGATTTTTGATAATTCGGTGAAGTCCTTATTTGCTAAATTGAAGACTTTACCTCCCTTGCCTGATAATTTTGATGGTAAACTGACCGAACTTGGGCTAAAATTTACGCCCCTTTAAGAATACACTTTTTTGGTGTATTAACATTTAAACAATGATCATTGGAGAATGTATGAATAATTTATTTAAACTGATCCTAATTGTTGGAGTTTCACTCTACCTGGCTTCGTCGGCTCTAGCGATTGAGTATTTTGATATTAACAAACCGGGCATAGAAAAACTCAACATATCAATTACGGCTAAGAACAGTTCAGACATAGTTGATCTGCTTGTAAAAAAGGTGCGTAGTCAGTTGGAAAAAACTTTACTGTTCAACATTGTAGACGACACTGTAAAGTCCGCATTTAATCTCGACATTAGCCCCACTAATGATTCAAAAATAGTCGCTGTAAAACTTACTGGCGTTCAAGACACAAGTTTTGAGGCAATTACAGGGGTAAAATTCCGCAATCAAGAAGAACAATATGTAAATTTAAAATCTGCTCAAATAGGAAATTTTCTCATAAAAAAATTGATGGGGATCAAAGGATCTTTGGGTAGTATCATTATCTGGTCAGAAAGGAAAAAGGGAGAATCTCAAAATTCTCTTACAATGAAACGATTTGGTTCAGAAGAACAGAAAAAAGTTACCTATAATTTATTTAGCAACACCGGCGCTAGCTGGAATCCAAAAGGCGATGCCATTATCTTTTCAGCACAAACGGCAAGTGGATCAAAAATCTTATTGCAAGGATTTCTTCCTTTAAGGTACAAAAGCAAGCAACTTTATTTTGAAAAAGGGGTAGCAAGCAGTGCTACATGGGGAAGTAACGGGAATGTTTATCTCGCTAAATATATGGGTGATAGAAATACAGATATATTCGAATACAAAGTGGTGCGAAGTACTAGTGGAGAAATGTTAGCACAGGGTCGTAATTTAACCAAACATTCTGCTATTGAGACTGAAGCAACCCTTTCTCCGGATGGGAGCCAGCTTGCGTACATTTCAGATAGAACAGGGACTCCCCAGGTTTACCTAATGGATATGAGCACGGAGAAATCTAAGCGCCTAACGGTAAAAGGTAAATATAACACTTCTCCCGACTGGTCACCTGATGGCTCCATGATTGCTTATACCAGTATAACTGATGGAGAATCGGCAATTTTTCGTATTGCTGCTGATGATCGTTTAGGAAAATCAGAGCAAGTGTCACCTGATGGCATGATGGCTGAGAGCCCTGCTTGGTCTTCAGATGGTTCTATGATCGCATTTCAAGCCAAAAAGGGTTTAAGCTGGAAAATTTATTATGTTCTTTCTTCAGGAAGCTCTGCTACAAGACTTACAAACTCGAAGGCCGGAGTCAATGAATATATGCCGTCCTGGAATTCTGGTTTGAATTAATAATGTTTAATTTCTTCCCCGGTGTAATGAAATGGATTATTGCAATAGCTATTATGGGCGTTGTAATGATTTCATTAGGTCCATCGGCGGTTGTTGGGGCTAATGACCTTAAAAAGGTTAAACGATTAGTAGCACGCTTACAACTTGAACTGTTACAGATTAAGGAGAATTCATCTAAGGGGGCAAAAGAGCAATTGGCTCTTTTAGAGCCGCAAAATGCGAAAATCAAGATCCTTGAAGAAAACAATCAAAAGCTGACAGAAATAATTAGATCACTCGAGCTTAAAATTTCTTTACTTGATGAAAGATTAGAGAAATACGAAAGCAAAAGTAGTAGTGCGCAGCTTTCAGAATTGAATCAATTAGCCACAGTGTTTGCACTGGTTTCAGTTGGTGAGGTAAATAACGTAGAACCTCTTGTACTTGAACTGGTCAACAAAGGGGACAACGTACAGAAGGATTTGTTAATTTTACTGTTGGCAGAGACTCAAAAGAATCAGGGTCTAATAGAGCAAAGCCTCGGTTACTATGGAGCATTGATTTCTGACTATCCTCAAAGCCCATATTTAAACCGCGCAATTTTTGAAGCAAGTGAATTGCTTGGTAAACTGGGACACACCGAAGAGCAAATGTCAATGCTTCAGGCCTTAAAAGAAAGCGATGGAGCATATGGAGAGCAGGCCCGTAAAAAGTTAGAATAAAGTCATGAATATAGCTATAAGGTTGAAGTAATAATTATTTAATGCAAAATAATAAAGCCAGTTCCTGAAGATTTTCACTGTCTCTAATAATCGTGCATTAATTAATGGGTTTAGTTTATTGAATATTTATTGTACAATTAGCGAATGTCAAACTTTAGTGAAACTTCGCAATTAGGCATTCCATTTGCAGGGAAATGGTTATGGTAGGCTTTTAAAGTTTCAGATTTTTCAGGACAGAAGCCTCTCTGAATTTTTAACAAAAAAAAGGTACGTTATGAAAAATATACTTAGGTTGATATTCATCATCACAATGGGGATTTTGTTAACCGGATTGGGCGGTTGTGGTAAAGAACCTGATCCTGCTCCACCTGAAGAACCTAAGGTAGAAGAACCTAAGGTAGAGCCAGAGCCAGAGGAACCTGAGCCAGAGGAACCTGAGCCAGTAAAACCTGAGCCGGAACCTGAGCCGGAACCTGAGCCGGAACCTGAGCCGGAACCTGAGCCGGAACCTGAGCCGGAACCAGAGCCAGAGCCAGAGCCAGAGCCTGAGCCAGAGCCAGAGCCAGAGCCAGAGCCAGAGCCTGAGCCAGAGCCGGAACCTGAGCCTGAGCCTGAGCCTGAGCCTGAGCCAGAGCCAGAGCCGGAACCTGAGCCTGAGCCTGAGCCTATAATTGAAGAAAAAAAGAGAGCTGCAGCACAAAAGCAGGAAGTAACCAAAGAAGAGGCTGAAATCGAGATGGAACAGGACGCTGATAAAAGTGTAGAGGCACCAAAAGCTGTCACAATTATTTCTGCTCCACCTGAAGAAACGGATACTGCTGTTTTTGAAATGGAACTGGTCTATTTTGACTACGACAAGAGTGTAATCAGCCCAACCTTTGCAGAGATCATTGATATTAATTATGAGTGGATCGCAGAAAACCCAGATGTACAGATTCAATTGGAAGGTCACTGTGATGAGCGTGGAACCAATGAATACAATCTGGCTTTAGGAGAAAGACGCGCGAAAGCTGTCTTAGACTACCTGGTCAGTCTGGGAGCAAATCCATCACAATTTTCTATGGTCAGTTTTGGTGAGGAACGTCCGGCAGCCTCCGGAAGTAACGAAGTTTCCTGGGCTAAGAATCGACGGGTAGAGTTCACCCGCCTGTAAAAAACATTACGACTCTGCCACTAATTGACTTTTCTTAGAATCATGCTCACCGAATGGTTAGGAGAAACGAGCATAGTCGGTATGGTACTGAGCGGGAGTTTTATCGCAAAGCTCGTCTTGCTCATTTTAGCCTTGATGTCGGCCCTTTCTTGGGCCGTCATCATTATAAAGACACTTCAGTATATAAATATCCGCAAAGAAAATCAGAAGTTTTACCAAATCTACCTCAACGAATCCAGTCTTAATCAAATCAAAAAAGTATCATCAAATTTTCCTTATTCTGCTTTTGCATCAATGTACTCTGCCACGTATCAGGAAGCAGCCAGAATGAGCCAGCGAATACAGCGCTCAAGACCTGATATTACAGAAAACACATCAATGCTCCCTCATCTTAGTCAACAGTTGCAAAGGGTGATTGAACAGACGATTAATGAAAGATACGCTTTCATAGAAAACCGTTTAAACATCCTGGCAACCATTTCAAGCGCGGCTCCTTTCATTGGTTTGTTCGGAACGGTGCTGGGAATTATCAATTCCTTTCAAAGCATAGGAACTTCCGGAGTTACCAGTCTTGCCTCAGTTGCCCCAGGAATTTCAGAAGCTTTGGTGGCTACTGCTGCAGGGTTACTTGCAGCGATACCTGCTTTAATGGCCTACAATCATTTCCGTAATCAGGCCCGTATTTTAACAAACACTATGCGTAATTACGGCATGGAACTTACTAATCGTTTTGAATGGATAGTACATGGGCGGCTCCTGGGATCAGAATGAACCACTGAGCGAAATAAACGTTACACCTTTTGTGGATGTTTTGCTGGTCTTGTTGATTATCTTCATGGTAACTGCTCCAATAGTAAACCATGTTATTCAGGTGGATCTTCCTGAAGACAGTTACAACCAGGATAAAATGAAACCTATGCAGGAACCTCTGCGGGTGGTTATTGACAAATCCGGAGTTTTGTATTTAGGAAACACCCGTATCGGTGGGAGTAATGAGGGCGAGAGTCAGAGAGTGCTAGGGGATAAAATTAAACAATGGGCCAAGGGTCAGAAAAAACCATGGCTTGTTGATGTGGAAGCTGACGAAAAAGTGGATTACGGGTCAATTGTGCCAGTCATTGCGCGACTCAAAGAATTAAAAGTCAGCATGAACCTGGTGATTCAACCCAAATCAAAGAAATAACACCTGCGTTCAGCTTTTCTCCTCTTTTACAACTGTGCTGTCCTCTTTTATTACAGTAGTATTTTCATCAATTTTTGCTTGATCATCTTTGTTTTTCTTGGTCGCGCTTTTAAAATTAGTAATCATTCCGCCAAGTCCCTCACCAATTAGAGGCAAGCGTTTTGCTCCAAATAAAACAACGATAATTGCCAAAACTATTAAAAGTTCCCAAATGCCTAAACCAAACATAATGTGCGCTCCTGCTTATTGTGTCATGGGCCGTTAGACCGTATAATGTGAATAGATGTTATAGTAGATCGAATTCATCTGATAATCGCAAGATTAATGAAGCAAGTCAACCTAGGAAAATCAGCTTAATAAGAAGAACTGTCCATGAGCACAGAAACTCCGGAGCAGGAATCCACACTGCACAAGCTTAAATTTTTAGCAGATGCATCGCATGTGATGCAGGCGGAAATTGCCCGTACCGACATTTCCCTGAATGAGGTCATGCTCTGGAAAAAAGGGACTGTGGTCGTGCTGGACAAGATAGTCGGCTCTACGATTGACGTTTTAATCGGCGATCGTTTAATTGCACGCGGAGAGGTAGTAGTGATTAATGACCGCTTTGGCGTCAGGATCAGCGAAATCACACATCCTGACGAAAAACCTAAGTTAGGCTGGAAATAATAATTCTCATAAATCCGCTTTCTAGCCCCTCATTTAATCTTCTGACTGAATTCATTCTCCACGCAATGCCTTTGGGAATGCTGTTGCGGTACGTTCCAGATCTTCCTCAGAATGTGCAGTTGAGACGAAAAGCGATTCAAATGCTGAGGGTGCCAGATAAATCCCCTGTTTCAGCATACTCCGGAAAAAACGTGTGAACTGCTCTGTATCAGTCTTAAGCGCCTGTTCATAATTCTTCACCGGTTCTGCTGAAAAGAATAACCCGAACATGCTGCCCATAGCCTGCGTCTGAAGCGCAACTCCGGCAGCTTCAGCAGCGGATTCAAATTCTCCGGAAAGCCATGCTGTTTTTTGACCAAGTTCCGGATAAGGATTCTCTTCTTTTAAAATACCCAGAGTAGTTAATCCCGCAGCAACAGCAAGTGGATTTCCTGACAGTGTCCCTGCCTGATACACAGGACCTGCAGGGGCCACTTGAAGCATGATATCCTGACGGCCTCCATATGCTCCAACTGGAAGCCCACCTCCGATTACTTTACCGAAAATACTCATGTCTGGAATAATTCCAAAGATGTTTTGAGCCCCTCCGTAATCAACACGGAAACCGCTCATTACTTCATCGAAAATCAGCAAGATACCCTCGCGGTCGCAGAGATCACGCAAGCCTTGTAAAAAACCATGTTCCGGAGGAATCATCCCCATATTTCCGGCCACTGGCTCCAAAATCACGGCAGCAATTTCACCGGAATTTTCTTCAGCAAGTTTGATGACAGACGCAAGGTCATTAAATTTGGCCTGCAGAGTCAGTTCTACAAAGGCAGCCGGAACTCCTGGAGAATCCGGAATTCCTAAAGTCATTGCTCCAGATCCTGCTTGAACCAGCAGTGGATCCACGCTGCCGTGATAACAACCTTCGAATTTAATAATTTTGTCACGGCCGGTGTAGCCGCGGGCTACACGGAGAGCAGCCATCGATGCTTCTGACCCGGAATTAACAAGACGCAGCATTTCCACACTTGGCACAGCCCCGCAGACAATTTCGGCTAACTCAATTTCACCTTCAGTCGGAGCGCCAAACGATGTTCCTTTCCGCAGAGTTTCTTCAAGTCTGCGGACAACTTCAGTATGAGCATGGCCTAAAATCATCGGTCCCCAGGAACCTACATAGTCAATATATTCGTTACCGTCCACGTCAAATAATTTTGAACCCTGAGCACGTTTGATAAAAAGAGGATTCATCTTTACGGATTTGAAGGCACGGACAGGACTGTTTACTCCGCCCGGAATACTTTGCTGCGCACGTGAAAATAATTGTGTAGATTGTGTGATCTGCATGAAGGTTGCACTTAATTAAGGTTAAAAAGATTTTTTATCGACTGAATACTTTTAGTATGCATAAATACAATATTGCTGTTATTGCTAGTTTGGAGAACGGCTCAAGAGTTGTCAAGCCTACACTATAAAAAATAATGCCCCGTATAATTTTATTTACCATTTTTAGCTTCATTTTATTCAACGGATGCACCTCTACTGCTGAGGACATAAAAACATCATTTGATCCGAACTACAAAGTCATGGACCGCGGAAACCTTAATGTTATTGTTAAAAGTCGGGTCTGCGCATTAATTGCTGAAGATGCGGTTTCGGGAGCAAAGCGCAATGCGGAGTTTCATCTGCGCAGCGTAATTGGGAATCAAAATCACCGCAGGGAATTTCAGGAAGTTAAGCGCTACATGGAAGGTCAGAAATTCTGTGTTGAAATGAGCGCAGCCGCATTACCTCCTTTATAAAAGCGTGCTCATAAATTAAACTAAAGAACCTTGATTACTTGCTATTTCAAGAGCTAATCGATAAAGTATTATAAGTAAATAGGCTTGTCAGTTTGTGATTTATGTAAAAGATCATGTATCCTGACTGTTTGCCGATCTTATACAACAGCCAAGCATCTTTGTGGACTTCACTCACCTAACTCAATAAAAGGAAGTTTATGCCCGGCGGAGCCCAGGAAAAAACTACTGGACCAAATCAAATTGCGCTGCCTATGTTGCCAATGCGTGATATCGTGGTCTTTCCTCAAATGACAGCGCCTTTTTTCATCGGGCGTTCTCTTTCAATTGCCTCTCTCGAAAAAGCCCTTGAAGGTGACCGTCAAATTTTTGTTGTTGCTCAAGAAGACCCCCTGATTGAAGAACCTGAGGTAAAAGATCTATTTCGTGTAGGAACAATAGGTAAGGTTTTGCAGATCATGCGTCTCCATAACGGTACGATAAAAGCACTCTTTGAGGCAAAAACCAGAGGCCGTTTGATTGAGGCTCATATGGACGAACCACATTTTGCCGCAATTGTAGAACCAATCCCCGAAGAAGCTTCTGATGCACCAGAACTGCATGCCCTCAGCAAGAATACCCGTGCTGAATTCAAACGTTACCTGAAGGATGTGAAACGTCGTACAGAAGGTATCGAAAAGCTGTCCATTGATTCAGAAGATCCACACATTCTGGCAGACCGTATTGCCCCTCTGCTGAACATGGATCTGCAGAAAAAGCAGGCTTTGCTGGAAAACAATGATCCAAAAAAACGACTGGAAATTGTTTATGGAAGAATGCTTGAAGAAAAGGAATTTAAAAAAGTAGAGCGAAAACTAAAGGAGCGTGTACAGGGACAGATAGGCCGAACCCAAAAAGAATACTACCTCAATGAGCAGGTCAAAGCCATCCAGAAAGAATTAGGTCAAGGTGAAGACGGTAAAGCGGAAATGGAGGAGTACGCCAAGAAAATCGCGGATATGGAACTTTCTGTAGAAGCCAGGGAGATGGCAGAAAAGGAACTGCAGAAACTGAAGATGATGCCTTCCATGTCTTCAGAAGCAAATGTAGTCAGGAATTACATAGACTGGCTGTTGGGCATGCCATGGGCAGAAATAACGGAGGATAATTTTGACCTCGAAAAAGCAGAAAAAGTGCTGGACGCACGGCATTACGGATTAGAGAAAGTCAAAGAACGTATTATTGAATACCTTGCTGTGGCTCAGCAGGTAGGAAAAATGAAAGGACCTATCATTTGTCTGGTAGGACCTCCCGGTGTCGGTAAAACATCTCTGGCGCGTTCTGTTGCTGAAGCATTAGGTAGAAAATTTGCGCATGTGAGTCTTGGTGGAGTACGCGACGAAGCAGAAATCAGAGGACACCGCCGAACATATATCGGCGCAATGCCCGGAAAAGTAATTCAATCTTTAAGGAAAGTAAAAAACAAAAACCCGCTGCTGCTTTTTGATGAAATTGACAAAATGTCTTACGGTGTGATGGGTGATCCTGCCGCTGCTTTGCTTGAGGTACTTGACCCTGAACAGAACCATACTTTTATGGATCACTATCTCGAAGTAGAGTTTGATATTTCGGATGTCTTATTTTTCTGTACAGCCAATGTTCAGCAGAATATCCCGCCTGCGCTTAAAGACCGGATGGAAATTATCCGTCTTTCCGGTTACACGGAACTGGAAAAAGAACACATCGCACGTGAACATCTGCTGCCTAAACAAATAGCAGAAAATGGCCTGACTTCAAAACAAATTCAGTTCCAGCATAAAGCGATCTTGAATATTATCAGGGGTTATACCAGAGAAGCAGGAGTACGTAATCTTGAACGTGAAATCGCAAAAGCATGCCGTAAAGTCGCAACCCAGTTAGTAAAGAAAACAAATCTCAATAAAGTCGTTGTAACTCAAAAACGTGTGGAAAAATTCCTGGGTGTGCAGCGTTACAAAGATAGTAAAGCAGAAGAGCAAAATGAAATAGGGACTACATGTGGATTAGCCTGGACACAGGCTGGAGGTGAACTTTTAGTGACTGAAGTCAACATCATGAAGGGAACCGGTAAATTGCAGTTGACTGGAAAACTCGGTGATGTCATGAAAGAGTCTGCACAGGCCGCTCTGAGTTATGTGCGAAAAAATGCAAATCAGCTGGGAATTTATTCTTCAGTTTTTGAAAATACTGATATTCACATTCACGTCCCTGCTGGAGCAGTTCCGAAGGATGGACCTTCTGCAGGAGTAACTATTGCCACTTCATTAGTCAGCGCGTTTACTTCCATTCCTGTTCGCAGAGATGTAGCGATGACCGGAGAAATCACATTGCGCGGAAATGTCCTCGCGATTGGCGGTTTGAAAGAAAAACTCCTGGCGGCAAAACGAGGTATCATCTCTACTGTCATGATTCCACAGAATAACGAAAAAAACCTCAGCGAAGTCCCGGATGAAATTCTAAAGGGTTTAGAAGTCAATCCAGTAAAATCAATTGAAGAAGTCCTGAAAGTTGCTCTGGTACAGCTACCCACTTCCGTCATAGATCCTGTTGATGAGACTGCAGAAACAGCTGAAAGCGAAAGTCAAGAAGTCACAATTATACCTCAAACAGATATACCTGAATCACCGAGGACTTATGATGCATAGTCATAAGTTTGCGACTGAAGAACGAGTGCAATTTACATCAGCAAATAACTGACAACTTAAAACAGTCTGAATGTATAAAAGCTGTTATTTCTTCGGAGTAACCCTTAAAAGTAAAAAAGATGATTGATGATATGGAATTGAGCAGTTCTGATCAGGAACTGATGACCGACATAAACGCCGCAATAGTACGCTTCATTCAGTCGGATGAATCTCAACTGCAGATGGAGCCAATGAATTCATATCGCAGACGGATGGTGCACAAGATCGGCACTGAATACAAACTTAGTTCTGAATCAACAGGTGAAGGTGATAGCCGGTCCGTACGCTTGTCCAAAACAGCAACTACAGCAATTCCGGAAAATATTAACAAAAAGAGGGTTATTGATAGAGGCATCGAAATTTTTTATGCAAAACCTGGTGCAGAAATTGTTTTACGTAATGACGGCAGTTTCGGCGTTTCACTCAAGGAGCATGAAAACAAGATACTTGACAGACGTACTGTGGAGGAAGGGGAGTTTCGCATACGTGATAATAAGATCATCTGCAAAAAAGACAGCAACTGGTGAACAATACACAATTTGACGCAGAACTTACAATTCCACTGAATGAGCATTCGTCTTTTTCTCTGGCTTATTTAGGTGACGCATTTTTTGAACTTTGGTGCAGACAGAAGATTTTGCAGCGTTTAAAAAACCGCAGACTGGTTCACCGCCACGTTGTTCAATGGGTACGTTGTCAAACACAGGCACAGCTCGCGCAACTGATTCTTCCCCTCCTGAAAATTGAAGAAGGAAAAATATACCGCCAGGGACGTAACAGCAAAACCATTTCCCCCCCCAAACATGCAGCAATCAAAGATTACCGAGCGGCAACCGGATTTGAATGTTTGGTGGGCTACTGGTATTTGGAAAAACAGACAGATCGTTTTGAAGAGCTGATGAATCGCTCAGAGATACTGGAATATCTGGAGTCCGTCCTGCCGGAGAGTAAAAGTTCATTTACGACTGCTGCATAAGAGAATGTTCTGTCTCTCAGCAATGGATTGATCTGCTATTGAAATGATGCAAAAAGCCATTCTTCAACAAATCAGCAGCTTTTCAGCCTATTTGTGAATCAAAAACACATGTTATTATTTCAATGATTTTAACTATTATATAGTGGACACAGCAAGTAGATGATTTGGACCTTTATTTTATTGATTATCGCAGGATCGGTTGGTGTAGTCGCTTATCCTCTTTTTAGAACTAAACTACAGAGCTATGTACTGCCTGGCACAGCTAAGCATGATTTTAGTCAAGCGGATTCCTGGCTCTCTGCACTAAGCGATTTGGAAGATGATCTTGCTTTAGGACGGATGTCAAAAGCTGATTATCAGCAGCAGAAAATATTTCTTCAGCGTGGTTATCTGGAATGGCAGAATAAATCCGGAAATACTAAAGACTGAACAGCTAAATCAGGAAGCAATTTTCTGCGGCAGCGGCAGCGGCTGATAGTTAAGGGTTTTTCCGGAATCCGTTGCAACTAAGGCTCGTGCCAAATTCAGGGTTCCTTCCACAGTTGTGAAATAAGGCATATTATGTAACAGGGCAACTCTCCGAATATGTGTCGCATCTATTGAACGTTTTCTTGAGCGTGTAGTGTTTACAATCAGTGCCACCTCGTCACGGTCAAGGTATTCAAAAATATTCCCCACTGCATTGCGGTCCAGACTTGTTTTTTCAATATTTGTGACACCGGCTTTTTTCAGCACTTTAAATGTTCCTGCTGTTGCTAATATCTTACGACCGGCCTGCTGAAACTCGAATGCCGCAGGAATCATTTCCTGCTTATCCTGATCTGTCACACCGATAAAAACGTACCCCTCCTTTATCTCTGACTGATAGGCCGCAACCTGAGCTTTTATAAAAGCTTCTTCAAGGCTTTTTCCGCGTCCCATTACTTCACCGGTTGATTTCATTTCCGGACCAAGTTCTGTATCCGCACCGGAAAAACTAACGAAAGGGAATACCGTTTCCTTGACCGATACTGTTTGAGGAGTCTCATAGCTAAAACTAATTTCACTCAAATTTAGTCCGAGCATCAGCCATGTTGCATACTTAGCCAGCGGGTGTCCGATGGCTTTACTGACAAACGGAACTGTCCTTGAGGCCCGCGGATTGACTTCAATTAGAAATATTTCATCATCTTTAACAGCAAATTGGATGTTCATTAATCCTTTCACGCTGAGTTCTTTGGCCAGGGCTTTTCCCTGTTCTTCTAATCTGCGCAACACATTTGAAGTCAGATTTTGTGGTGGTAAGATACATGCACTGTCTCCCGAGTGAATACCTGCGCGCTCCACGTGTTCCAAAATACCACCCAATTCGGAGTTTGTTCCGTCACCCAACAGGTCCATATCAATTTCTACTGCACCCTGCAGAAACTGATCTATCAAAACAGGATGCTCAGGAGAAACCTGTATCGCTTCTTTGAAATATTCCGCCAGCTGTTTTTTTGATTCTGCAACCATCATCGCACGGCCTCCCAGGACATAAGAGGGTCGAACCAGGATGGGATATCCTATTTTTTCAGCAATTTTTTCTGCATCTTTCAATGAACGAGCCATTCCATTTCTGGGCTGTTTCAGTTTCAGTTTTTTCAACATCTCGGCAAACTTTTCCCGATCTTCCGCCAGGTCAATGCTTTCAAAAGGAGTCCCGAGTAGCCGTACACCTGCGTCATTGAGTTGTTGTGCCAGTTTAAGCGGAGTTTGTCCACCGAGTTGAACAATCACCCCAATCGGCCGTTCGAGGTTGATCACATGCATTACATCTTCAAAGGTAATCGGTTCAAAATATAGACGATCCGAAGTATCATAATCAGTACTCACAGTTTCCGGATTACAGTTGAGCATAATCGCTTCATAACCAAGTTCACGCACTGCCCAGGCCGCATGCACACAGCAATAATCAAACTCAATTCCCTGACCGATTCGATTCGGTCCTGAACCTAATATGAGTACTTTTGCTTTTTCTGTAGGAAGCGACTCATTTTCCTCACCGTAAGTTGAATAATAATAAGGCGTTTCTGATTCAAATTCAGCAGCACAAGTATCAACTTGTTTGAAAACCGGTAGTATATTCCATTCATAACGCATATTATGAATCCGGCTTTCCGCAACATTAAGTAATTCAGCTATACGTTGATCAGAAAATCCGAGCCTCTTCCAGTTTCTTAATTTAACCGGTGATATTTCTGCTAATTCTGTTTTCTGGATAAGCTGTTCTTCTTCAATTAAACTCCGGATTTGCCATAAAAACCAGGGATCAATTCCAGTCTGTTTAAAAAGTGCCTCGTCTGTCCAGCCCTGCCTCATTGCGTCAGCAACGTACCAGATGCGTGTACTGCCTACAGTTTGGAGTTGCTCCTCCAAAATCTCATCTGTTGTTTTATAATCATCAGCATAATCCGGAGCATTAAGTCCTGTATGCCCGGTTTCCATCGAGCGTAAAGCTTTTTGAAAAGATTCCCTGAAGGTACGCCCAATCGCCATTATTTCACCTACTGACTGCATCTGCGTACCGAGACGGTCATCAGTCAAGGAAAATTTTTCAAAGGCAAACCTTGGGATTTTTGTCACCACATAATCAATAGAAGGCTCAAAAGATGCCGGTGTTTTTTTTGTGATATCGTTGGGAATTTCGTCCAGTGTATAACCAATTGCCAACTTGGTAGCAATTTTAGCAATGGGGAAACCGGTGGCTTTAGAAGCAAGGGCGGAACTGCGTGAAACTCTGGGATTCATTTCAATCACAAGTATTTCACCGTCAACCGGATTCACGGAGAACTGCACGTTTGAACCTCCGGTATCAACACCAATTTCCCGTATAATCTTGATCGACATATCTCGCAAATTTTGATATTCCAAATCTGTCAGTGTCTGTGCAGGAGCAACAGTAATGCTGTCTCCCGTGTGTACCCCCATGGGATCAAGATTTTCAATCGAACAAATAATAACCACGTTATCTTTATGATCACGCATGACCTCCAGCTCGTATTCTTTCCAGCCGATGATTGACTGTTCAACCAGTACTTCATTAGTCGGTGAAACTGCCAGACCGTTGGATACGATACGAATTAATTCCTCATATGTATGTGCAATCCCGCCGCCGGCTCCTCCTAAAGTGAAGGATGGTCTGATGATGAACGGAAATGGATGGGTCTCTGTCAGAATTTTTACATCTTCAAGCGAATGGACAATCGTACTGCCCGGCATGCCAACACCAATCTTTTTCATTGCCTGCCTGAATAACTCCCGATTTTCCGCCTTATTTATTGCATCAATGGAAGCACCGATCAGTTCCACACCATATTCTTGCAATACACCGTGTTCATGAAGTTTAATCGCCATATTGAGCGCAGTCTGACCACCCATAGTGGGTAAAATCACATCTGGTTTCTCTTGCTCAATGATCGATTCGAGTGTGCTAATGGTAATGGGTTCAATATATGTTGAGTCCACCAGTCCGGGATCGGTCATAATGGTGGCTGGATTACTGTTGATTAAAACAACCCGGTAACCCTCTTCCTTGAGAGCTTTGCAGGCCTGTGTTCCACTGTAGTCAAATTCGCAGGCTTGTCCAATCACGATTGGACCTGATCCTATGAGTAAAACAGTTTTGATGTCTGTGCGCTTGGGCATAATATTGATCTTAAAATTGTGGCTTATATCCAGCCTGATAATTTATAACTAAGTAATCCAAAATATTCATGTGAAATAGTCTGAATGCGATTAAAATTTGCCCAGTCAAAATAACGCCACCAAGAGATGGACTCTTTTCGATATGACTGGTTTGCAGCGTATGCAAAAGCCTCAACACCTAATTTTTTAAAGACAGAAACGAGGCGAAATAAATGGTAATCATGAGAAACCAGCAGGACAGTTTTTAATTCTAAACTATTCAATATTTTGGAAGTTTCAATTCCATTCCTATAGGTGTCTGCGGAACGGTTTTCAATGATGATGTTATCCGCCGGAACCCCCATTCCCTGTAGTATAATGGCCATACCTTTAATGTTCACCGGTGGAAGATACGGTTTGGTTACTCCACCCGTAATTATAACCAGCGGTGCAACTCCTTCTAAATATAATTTAGCAGCCGCGTAAGCTCTCAGGGCAGAACCCGGTGTCGGTGCTCCTGAACCGTGAACTCCTGCGGAAGCGACAACAATCGCATCACTGCTTTGTTTTTCACTTTTTGGAGTCAAATATTTTAAAGGTAGGGAAATCGTATGAAAGAACAGCGTGTTACTTCCCAGCAGCAGAATCACCCAACTGGCTAACATAATGCGGAATGAATGTTTAAAATTCTGCCTGTGCCTGTACATAAGCAGCAGCGCACTTGATAATAAAACTAAAAGCAGTATTGGTCCAAAAACAATGTCCTCAATAATAAACTTTAAAGGGCGTTCCATTATTATTTGCTGAGAAAAATCTGGGAAGGGGTTTTATTTTAGCATTTAATAAGTTGATGAATCTCTTTTTGAACTGCAATCCCAAGATTAACTGATCTTGTTTTTTTGATTTTTTACAGATTTGCAGCAGACACAACTTTTCATGATTCCTCAGGAAGATTTTTTGAAGATTTGTTATCTGACTTCATAGTTAATTTTTCTATTAATTTCAGCGATCCTTCATAAGATCTTTTTATGGTTTTATTCTCATTTCCATCTTTTCTTTCACGAGCTAGCTTTTTGAGGCAGACTCGCAACTCCTGAAGTTCTGACACAGTTGTGGGGTCTATTAATTTTATACATTTTTGCGGCTCTTCTTCTTGAGCGAAAGCCCTTCCATTCTCCACAAATTCTCCAAAAAAGACAACACTCACTGAACAAATAAATAAAAAGTTTAAGAAACACGGAACAGAAACTACGCTGCTGTACATGATCCTAATAAATTTCCGCATAATCTTCGGCTTGAAAGTTGTAACCATATCTCTTAATTTTAAAGGTTAAAGTTTAGTCTTAGCTTAAACAATTTTTTGCAGTAATGCTGTTTCAAAAGTTTTCTAAATCATGTTAAAACTATTCATTGCAGCTTTTTCAGTAGGCCTGTTGTACTGGCTTTGGAACAAAAAATCTCAGATTTTTGCCAGTCGAAACAACAAAGTTGATCCATTTATCACAACAATTGAAGCAATTGAACTGCAAACCTTTTTAGCATGGGACACACCGCGTTCATGTCTTGAAGATGACGGAATACGTTACGGCAAGCAATTTAAGCTAAAACAACCACCAAACCTACCACATGAGCCGGGATGCCGCTGTGAAGCCACGAAGCTATTTTATACATCTGATGATGTTTTTCAAGGCACTTCGCCGATTTTAACACACAAGTCCGAGTTGGGTGACATCAGCGCCAAAGATGCATTGTTGCTGAAAAACATTTTACTCAAAATAATTAATGATTCTGAAGCTGAAAGTTTTTCAGATTTTATAGCACAGTTTGAGACAAACAGTTTTTCCACAAATATACGTACGCAGGCAATTAAACTGGCGGAACAGGCATTTGAAGCAGCAAAAAACAAATGATGAAAACAACTCGTCATGAGTTTAGCGTAACCGTCTTCAGACTTACAGCAAACCAGCAACAGAAATAAAAACCAAATTTTGAAAACAGACTCACTATGAAAAGACTGACTCAGTTTATCAAATGGGCATTCTGGTTAGTGATTATTACAGGGACTATTTCCGCAACTGCACTCGGTGTATTCCTGTTTGAACTCAGTAAAACTTTACCACAAAATCTGGAGGACGAACTTCACAAAAGAAATGATGTTTTGCCGACTGTTCTTTATGACCGTGAAGGTAATCAGATTGAAGAACTATTCATCCAGAGACGGATATTAGTACCTTATCAACAGTTTCCTCCGCATCTCGTTCAGGCGCTGGTTGCCAGTGAAGATTCCCGTTTTTTCTCTCACCTTGGAATTGACCCTCTGAGAATCCCCAAAGCTTTCCTTGCGAATCTAAGAGCAGGTCGAATTGTTCAAGGTGCAAGTACCCTTACTCAGCAAACAGCGAGACTATTTTTGTTGAGCAGAGAAAAGCAGATTGTCCGTAAACTCAGGGAGATGTTGCTTGCTTTTAGGATGGAAATGCAGTTTTCGAAACAGGAAATTCTGTCGCTCTATCTAAACAAAGTATATTTAGGCAATGCGGAAGGTATCGAAGCTGCGTCACAGGGATATTTTGGAAAACATGCAGCAGAACTTAATCTCGCGGAAAGTGCCCTCTTAGTCGGTATCCTTCCTGCACCTTCACGTTATGCACCTCACGTTAATCCGGAATTCGCCCTGTTGCGTAGAAATAGCGTTTTAAGAAGAATGCGGCAAGAAGGCTTCATCTCGGAGCAAGAATTGCAGAAAACAAGTGAGATGCCGATCAGCTTAATTCGAATTCACGATTCAACCACAGAAGCCACCTCTTATTATGTCGAACATGTACGGCGATATCTGATCAAGAAATATGGTTCAAAAGTTCTTTATCAGGGTGGTCTTAAGGTTTATTTAGCAATGGATCTGAACTATCAGACATATGCTCATGAGGCTTTACGGAAGGGGATTTTAGAGTTAACAAAAAGGCGGGGATTTCGTGGTCAACAAAAAGATGAAAGCCTTGATAACAGTAGCTCTACAGACAATTCCACCTTAGACAATACTGTAAATATTGATTCATTGTTCCTCGGAAATATCGTCGGTGGAACAGTCAATGAAGTAAGTGAGAAAAAAGTTTCTGTAAAAATAGGTAAATCTTCCGGAACTCTGGAATGGAACAATATTAAAACCTGGAGAAACGGGAATATTCTGAAAGATGAAAGACCTTCCCGAATTGCTAAACCCTCAGAAATATTTTCTACAGGCGATGAAATTCAGGTAAGACTTGCCGATTATGACACAAAAAATAATTCCTTCCGTCTGGAGTTATATCAGGAGCCTCTAGTTAATGGTGCTTTGCTGGCGATGGACCCAAAGAACGGTGAGGTATTATCAATGTCCGGTGGTTACCGTTATGAAGAGAGTGAATTTAACCGTGCTATACAGGCACAAAGACAGCCCGGTTCATCATTCAAACCAATCGTGTACTCAGCAGCATTGGACGCGGGATTTACACTCAGCAGCGCCTTGATCGACAGTCCAAGGGCTTATGCCACAGGAGCAGAAACTGCTGGAGATGCAGAGATATGGACTCCAAAAAATTATGGAGATAAAGTAAGGGGAAGAGTTTCACTGCGTACAGCTCTGGTTAAAAGTTTAAATTTGCCGACCATAGGACTTTGTGAAGAATTAAAACCAAAGCTGGTCATTGTCTACAGTCGCCGTTTCGGTATCAGTGCAGACATGATGGCAAATTTGACCACATGCCTCGGATCATTATCCACGACCTTACAGGAGATGATAACTGCTTACGGTGTTTTTGCGAATCAAGGACGACTGGTAAAACCAATCTATATTCTGCGTGTAGAAGATCAGGCCGGAAACACTCTTGAGTCAAGTTTGCCTGAGTTTAAACAAGTCACTTCCGAAGAAACAGCGTTTCTGCTAAGCAATGTTTTACAGGATGTGGTTCAGACAGGAACCGGAAGACGTGCGCGTGCGATTGGACGACCTTCTGCAGGAAAAACCGGAACCACGAATGACAGCGTTGATGCGTGGTACATTGGTTACATTCCGCAATTGCTTACCGGTGTTTATGTAGGATTTGACAAACCAAGACGAATGGGAAGATCGGAAACCGGATCAAGGGCAGCAGCTCCAATTTGGATCGATTTTATGAAAAATGCAGTTACCAATCTGCCGACAGAACAATTTAAACAACCTCCGGGGATAACTACTGTTAAAATTCACAAATCCGGCAGACGAGCAATACCCTGTGATAATGTAAAAGAGATAAAAGAGGAACACTACAAAACCGGGACAGAACCTGTTTTGGATCTGTCACGTTCCGGAAGGTGCGGACAGACAGTAACTGAAAAAACCGAAAAAGAGGAAAGTGAACCTGAATTGTAGGTCAGAAAATGAGGCGTTGCATCGTACAAGGTTCAAGGCAGAAACAATGTTAAAACCCTGAACCTTGAAGATGGCGGCCTTAGTTCAAAGCGCCTTTGAGTTTGCTGCCAGCTTTGAATTTTGCACTTTTCGAAGCTGGAATGTTTATTACCTGTGAAGGATTTTGGGGGTTTCGACCGACGCGCGCTGCGCGGTTGGACACTGAGAATGTGCCGAAACCAATCAGTGTGAGAGAATCGCCACTTTTAAGTGCTTTTTCAACATTGGCGGTGAAAGACTTTAGAAAACGATCTGCGTCTGCTTTAGTAAGTCCGGTGTCTGCTGCAAGAGCATCAATAAGATCAGATTTGGTCATAGTCATTTTCCCAGAAAAAGATTAATAAATTAACAAGATTATCGGGCCGACCTGTAGGTAGCCCCCATTGTTCATTAAATAGAATAAACCGAAAATCCGCAACACAGCGAATCGGCAAACACCGATGAAAAACCCTAAATAAACGTTCATCTACGTTACAAAAACGTTTTGATTCCGTAGATAAATTAGATGTGAACTTTCATCGACGACACCAAAAATATTATTTTTTGGAAAATTAGTCAAGGCTTGACAAGAAAAAAATGAATTTTTTTCAAAAATTAGACAAAATAGCGATTTTTCCGGGGGATTCCGCAGGAATAAGTTCTTCAGTTAGGCAACTGAGTAGTTTCGAGAGGCTGATTTTTTTTCATGATCAAGGAACGTTTACGTTCCTTTTCATCGGTTCTTTGTTGCTGCATATATTTCTGGGTTTAACAATTGGAATTATTTCGGAATTCTGGGTAGCAGAGCCGCCACCCATTCGAGCCAGAATTGGTGTAAGTTATGCAAAACTCCCCTCAAAACCAACGCTCATTAACAAACCAAAACCAGTTATTGAAAAGCCTGTTTTACAAAAACTTGAGACAGGATTGAGACCAAAACTGCAAAAACTTGTTCCAGATAAACCTGTACTGAAGAAACCTGTTCTTGAAAATAATCTCAAAAATACTGTACTGCCGAAGCCTGCAGTTAAGAAAACTGAAGCACCGAGTCTTAAAATGTCGCAGCCTCAAATCACAACTACGGCGCCAAGCATTAAGCAAAGTCCTAAGATAAGTCCGCAAGCTTTAAAAAAACCCCGCAAACCTTTGCTGCTTCAGCCTGAATCTCCGGAAAGATCAAGTGCGATCACTAATTTACCGAAATTGAGCAAGGAACCTCTTCCTCTTTCTCCCCTTACGTCAAGAAAATCTGTACTAAAGCCGAGCCAGATAGAATTACCCGAATTTTCGCGTGAAGAGATTTCACCGCAAAAATTAAAAACGCCAAGTTTTTCAAAACCTTTAGATCTACCCCTACAGAAACTCCCTGAAATATCGCAGCCTACTTTAGAAAATATCCCGACAATCTCTCCGGTAAAACCCGCGGCAGAAGCTGCTGACAAAGCTGAACCCAAACTTGAGGAATTATTCCCGGAAGGAATAAAACTTAAGGAGCCTGTGCAGGATTTAGGAATTCCTGAGCAGACTCCTCTCAGCAAAACGAAAGAAATAACCGATACTAACTCATTGCAGCGTAAAAGAATAGCACAGTTGGCAGGAGCGGAATATAACGTGCACATTAGTAATCAGATCAAGGCAAAAAACATGCGGAAAAGTAACAAACTCGGGGGCTACCCTGCTGAGGTGTTTGTACGGGTAAGGCTAAAGATTATTGCATCAGGTGAAATAATTGAATATGAATTCATTAATAAAAGCGGATTCCCCTCTTTCGACCAGGCTGCTGAGCTTGCGGTGCGCAATGCTGTGCTGGACCCTCTGCCCCAAGCTCTGGCTCAAAATCCTCCCTACATCGTGTTGATTCGGATAGTACCTCAAAATTAATAATTGGATTCTGCCTAAACTTATGCGCTTACACAAAATTCTTTTAAGACAACATTCTTTTAGATTCAGTTTAATTATTTTCGCCCTTTGTTTCACGACTTCGTTGCAGGCACAGACTTATTCCAACGAGGAGATTGTCATCAGTGGACTGGGCTTTGCCAGATTCGGTGTAACCATGGTTCCGGAAGAGAGTTTTACTGAACATCCTGACGCGAGTCGCTGGCTGCGGATTATCGACCGTAACCTCTGCTGGAGCGGTGTATTCCTGGTGACAGACTCACGCTATAAAACCTGCCGTACAGCAGGTGCTTCTCAGGTCGACATGAAAATACTGCTCAAGCTGGAACGCAGGTATGCAGTAACTGGAGCTTTAGTCTCAAAACATTTGATGCTTACTGTTGCGGATAATGACGGTGCGGAACTGTTTCCACTTGATTTGCCTTTACGCAAAAATCGTTTCAGGGAAGCAGATTTGATGGATTTGATTAACAACATGTCTGCCCAGCTCACAGGTCTGGAAGGTGTGCTTGGGAGCACAATAGCTTTTACACTTAAACAACCGAAACGACGCAAAATTATTGCCAGGATTAATACACACGGGAAAAAATTGGCGGCAGTTTCAAAAAATTCGTCTATCAGTCTTCTGCCGAGTTGGAGTCCGCAGGGTGATGCCATTGTTTATACGACCCTAAGCCGCAGCGGAACTGCAATTATTTATAATAATTTTAAAAATCGGCCGGTAAGATTACTGCGTTCCAACACATCAGCAAAACGTTATTCAAACAATTTTCTAAGTGTCAGCGGAGGCAGTTGGTATTCCGATGGACGTCAGCTCGTTGTGACATTAAGCCGAAAGGGCAACACAGATTTGTATTCCTTTGACAAACAAAAAAGGAAAGAAACACGTTTGACCACTCACCGGGCGATTGAAACTGTTCCTGATTTATCTCCGGATAATGCGCATCTGATCTTTGTCTCGGACCGTACCGGACATGAACAGATCTTCTATCTGCAGCTCGGCACAAAAATTCCGTTTCAACTCACTTTTGGCCAAGGCAGCAGCAGCGACCCTGTCTGGTCACCGGACGGTACTCTCATCGCTTATTCAAAAATTAGCAAAGGGCACAGCCAAATTCATTTGATGGATCCGTTTACTGGTGAAGATCACTCGCTAACACGAGGACGTTACAATTCAGAGCAACCTACCTGGTCTCCGGACGGACGTCAAATCGCTTTTGTTTCTTCCTCAACCGGCCGGGACAAATTGTACATTATGTTTGTGGATGGAACCGGACGGCGGCGTTTAACACGTACACCCAAAGATTTTGAAGAGGGTTCTCCGACCTGGACTGCAAGGAAATTTTGATGCAAAAAAATGATTGGCAGACTGAGCAGGACGCTAAAAAAATCCGACAGGAAAAACAAAAAGCAAGAGAACTCCGGAAATCACAATGGTGGAAAAACCGGAGAGCGGGTAACAGCTGTTATTACTGTGAAACACCAACACCCGCACGTCAACTGACAATGGATCACCTGGTGCCTCTAGCACGCGGAGGAAGGAGCGTTAAATCAAACCTCGTACCTTGCTGTAAATCCTGTAATACACAGAAAAAAAACTTGTTGACCATCGAATGGACCGAATTTCTGGAAAAAATTAAAAAAAATAAGTAACCATTTCCCTTAATAAAAATATTTGTCTTAAGTTCTGAATTTCCTGCCTTTTATATTTTAGCCCTCATTAATTTAATATTTTTCAGCTTTTAAAACTTTACAAACGTGTTGCTTGATGTTAGCATCACCGCCATAATATGTATGGTTTTTTTACAGTTGAATGATCGGCCAAAAACTGATGTTGATCTCAAACATAATTTTTCTGGAAAATTAAGATGGACAACAAATTTAATCGACAGGCCAATGGTTTTGGAGCTGACAGAAAAGTCAAAGCAAAAGCTGCTAAAAACTCAGCAAAAGCAAAACCGTCCAGTGAAGATATTGAACTTGCCACCAGGGAGTTCCTCAAAAAAGGAGGAGAAATTGAACATGTTGTACAGAATCCTGCGGTTACACAAAATGAAGTCTTTCGAGCAAATCTGGAACCTGACTCCCGGCTGGGTATGGGTACTCTGGTGGACGATTCATGGGACTGTTGGGAAAACAAGGATTATGATACTAACCCAAGCGGATCAACACTCTAATCTTTGAAGTCATCCTTTAAGGTTTAACAAGCTGCCGCTATCATGAAGTGTATGCTGATGTTCTGCAACTCCTGCTGAACGGTGCTGCTAGTTGGCCTTGCTACGGAAATATTACGCAGAAGAACTGTTTCCCCATTTTCTTGATTAAGCTTAAATTTTTCTAATAAGAACAGCTGAAGACCACTTCCAAGCTGTTTGTGGTTGATTAAGATTACTTTTCCAGCCAAAATTTCTGTTCACAGTATTAAGTTTTTTTACTATTATTTTTTGTTTTATCTGCGTATTTAAGCATGGATATTTTGTCCGCAGGTCTGACCCTGCTGCTGATCATGGATCCTCTGGGAAACATTCCCTTGTTCCTCTCAGTCTTAAAAACTGTCGAAAGTGAGTCACGCAGGCGAAAAATATTAATTCGTGAATTATTTTTAGCTTTGCTGGTTTTACTACTGTTCTTATTTGCAGGTGAATATCTGCTTAAATGGTTAAACCTACGACAGGAAGCAGTGAGTATTGCCGGCGGCATAGTGCTTTTTTTGATTTCACTGCGCATGATCTTTCCCAGTGAAAAGGGCATCATGGGTGAAATGCCGGAAGGTGAGCCATTTTTTGTTCCCCTTGCAGTTCCTTTACTCGCAGGACCTTCCACGTTGGCAATGCTGATTTTACTCGCCAGATCTCAGCCTGAGCGAATCTTTGAATGGTTGGCTGCTGTTTTAGGTGCCTGGGCGGTAACCAGCCTGATCATGCTCTCTTCAAGCAAACTCAACAAACTATTCGGCAAAAGAGGACTCATTGCCGTAGAACGTCTGATGGGTATGGTTCTGGTGGCAATTTCCGTGCAGATGCTGATGGATGGGATATCAACTTACGTGAATGTATTGACAATCCGCTGATTCATCCGGTACAAGTCTTTTTCAAATGTAAAAAGTTTCTTTCTTTTCCCCTTTGAACTCCTTAATTTTCTTTCCCAACTTCTCCGCAATCTCTTCTTTCTTCTGTTGCTGAGTCTACTGGCACAGTTTTTGTTGTATTTATATGAAGAACAATCGTTTATCCGTTTTAGTTTCAAGGTTCGAAATCAACTAAGAACAAGCCTCGATCACGTAGAAGACACCAAACGATACTAATAATCATGTCATTTAAATTTCATCTGAGCCTAGTAATTGCGGCTCTGTTTTTTTTCAACAGTCCTGCTCCTGCAGCTTCATTGTCTGCGTCCTCAAAAGCCGTTGAAGTTGAGACACTTCCACTGGCGTCATTTTTATTCGCTCAGCGTGATCCGATGCGAGTGGGCTGGTATGACAATTCTAACAACCAGGGACTGAAAGATTTGCGTCCGGAAGGAACTAAAGCGGTCGGCTCCTTATTTGTGCAGTTACGACCGAGAAAATATGAAGGTGAATATCAGCTCGCGCTCCGTGTTTTAAGGGACGGATCACATCAGTTTCAACTGATACGTGAATTTATGAACGGTCAGCCGCTGAATCACAAACGTTATTTAACTATCCCTTTTGAACAGCTGATAGGCGCAATTCAGGGTGAAGCCCTGCGTGTACTGTTTCCGAATGATCGTGTTGAATTTGGAGGATGGCGTCATCAAACTACATATAGCTGGGAAACTCCGGACTTGATCGCGAAATCTTTTACCAGATCCGCAAATTCCATTTTTCCTCAACAAGTTTACAAACAGGGTGAAACATTTATCATTCCCTGGAACATTTTACGTGCCGATTTGGAACTGCAACCTCTAGCTGTGCATAAACCGCTTTTCATCAAAAAAGATGAATCCGGACTGCGCTATGCCTTTTACCGGATTCAACCAGGAGATACACTCTATTCCTCAGTAGTAATACGTTTCATTGGTGAAACCAAGCATTACGTTCGCAGTCAAAATGCCAGTGATTTGTTGGTTTTGAACAGACTTGAGGACGCACACCAGCTTTCAGCAGGTCAATTAATAAAAATCCCGCTGGAATGGATACGTCCTGAATATTTACATCACGTGCCTGGAATTTACAGAATCTCTAAAGATTTAAATGGAGAGGCAAAAGAGGCTGAACCACAACGCGGGATATCAACTGAGATCAGCCTCCCTCAAGCAGAAAAGCTCTACCAAATCAGCATCATCAGCCAACGTTAACATAATGAAACTAAAGTTTGTCATCTTCGCACTCGTTCTTTCTTCTTTGATAGGTCTGATAGAAAAGACATTTGCAAAGTCGCCTAAAAGTTCTAACTGGAAAAATTTCCGTTTAGAGTATCAAAGTACGGGAAACTCCGAAATGAAGGTCGGCTGGAATGGTAAGCGGCTAGTTGTAAAACTCAAGCCTCAAGGCGGAGAAGGAGGTTACAGTCTGGCCAGGAGAGTTCTGCAACCAAAATACAGAAGTCTGAAAACAATCCGTAAATACAGCAAATCAAGGCGCCTGTACAGAAATCGTTTCATAACATTTCCGTTCAAGGTCATTAGCAATGTCATCCGCAGTTCCGCGCTTAAAGCAGTATTTTACAAAGACAAAGCCAACGAAGACTATTGGAGGCATCGGGTAACCTACGGCTGGGAAACAACCACACTGATTGCGGGTCTCTTCACCAAAAAAGGCATAAAGGCCGGACATTTGGTACGCTACAATAAAATGCGTAAAAATGGGAATATCCTCAAAAAAGGTGATGTTATCAAAATTCCTTGGAAATGGATAAGTCCGGAACTTGCGTTGCGCCAAGTTGCTGTTAGAGCTCCTTTGAAACTCAAGCAGGAAGCTTCAGGAAAATTTTTCGCGCATTATCAGATGAAACCCGGTGAGACACTTTATTCTTCGGTTGTGATCCGTTTTACCGGACGTCTGTTAAACGATGAGGTAAATCATGTAGCAAACAAAATATTAAAATTGAATAATATCCCTGACGCAAAACTCATTCAGAATCGGCAAAAAATAAAAATTCCACTTGAATGGTTAAGTGAAGAATACCTTGTTAACCAGACAAATGCGAATTTGTCCACTAAAAAAGCTGCTTCAGCCAGGAAAACAATTAAAGTAAAAAGTAAAAAAAGCAAAACAGCAAAAACCGTTGCTACTAAAAATAAAAAAAGCAAAACGAAGATAGTTGCCAAAAAAACAAAAAGAAAAACTAATGTTCATAAAATTCATGTCATTCTTGATTCAGGTCACGGTGGCGGTGATCCCGGAGCCTCAGGGGGATCCAGAAAAAATAAAGATCTGATTTATGAAGATGAGGTGGTTTATGATGTCAGCAAGCGCATGTCTGAGCTACTCAAAAAAGAAGGTGTGATAGTACATCCCACCCTGGCTGATCCTAACCAGAAAAAACCTGTACGTTATTTATCTCATCGACATGACAAAGATGAACAGCTTTTAGTCACACCGCGTTATTCTACCCGTAATTCACGGGTTGGCGCAAATATGCGAGTCTATCTAGTCAACCATATATATCATAAGTTAAGGAAACAAAAAGTACCTCCTGAGAATATTTTATTTATCAGTCTTCACGGTGACTCCCTTCACTCATCGCTGAGAGGTGTGATGGTCTATTATCCTGATCGACGCCTGCGTCGCGGAAGTTTTCGGTTGAAAAGTAGAATATACCGCAGGATTAAGGAATATAATTCAAAATTAACTTTTCAAACAAAGGACAATCGTTATTCTGAAAAACTGAGTAAATCATTTGGAAAAGTTATTATTGATCAGTTCCGCAAAACAAAGTTGCCTACACATCGGGTTTCCTCAGCAGTCAGGGGTTACCTATACCGCAAAGGTAAAAAGACTCTGCCGGCTGTTCTTCGTTACAGCAAGGTGCCGACATCTGTTTTAGTAGAAATCGCTAACCTTAATAATAGACGTGATCGACAAGATTTGCTAAAATCAAAGACCCGTCAACGAATAGCAAAAGCCATTTCAAATTCAGTTTATGCCCATTTTGGCCGTGCAAGCGGTTTAGTCGCAAAACGTTAGTCCAATATACCCAATTATGTCTTCAAACAAAGCTGTAGTTTTCGACCTCGGAAACGTCTTAATTGATTGGAACCCCCGCTATCTTTACTCTAAAATATTTCCTACCGAAACAGAAGTTGAATGGTTTTTGGAAAATATCTGTGATGACGAATGGAACGCAAAACATGACGCAGGTCAGCCTTTTTCAACAGGTATCGCTGAGCTATCCAGTTTACATCCGCAATTTTCCGCACAAATCAGCAACTGGTATGGGCGCTGGGAAGAAATGCTGGGGGGTCCACTGGATGATACAGTTGAAATTTTAGCCGAGTTGAAAAAAAAACAGGTACCGCTTTTCATTCTCAGTAACTGGTCTGCTGAGACGTATCCCAAAGCAGAAGCAATTTATGATTTTCTACACTGGTTTGATGGAAAAATAATTTCCGGTGAAATCGGCAAAATCAAACCTGATCCGGATATCTACAAATTACTCATAGAAACTTATGATTTGACTCCAGATAATACTGTTTTCATTGATGACAAACTTGCCAATGTTAAAGCTGCGGAGGACTCAGGTATCCACGGAATTCATTTCCACAATGCTGCCCTGTTGCGCAATGATTTAGCGAAACTGAATTTGCTCTGACTTTTCTTGTCTGCGCCACAAGTTGCCTTTATTAGCCATTTGAGCTATGCTTATGCGCATATCATTCCGTTCCAGGAATTGACAATCTACTCATTTTTTCTTCCGGAAGTCTTGCGAAAACTTATTGTTTTAAGCTGTGTTTTTTTGATTCTTTCCGGCATACTGTTGGCTTATCCAGAGCTGTTTCCATGGGCCGAAGAGTCATCCGCGACTTCCTTACTACACATCTGGGCTGGTTTTTTCTTTTTGGTTATTTTTCCCATGTATTCCTGGGATCATATCCGGGGACATGCGGATCGTCTTACGAAGTTTTCGCTGGTTACAGCATCCGGTATTGTCCAGTTTTTCAGCGGTTTGGGATTAATTGTTTCCGGAATCCCTTTACTGCTTTACGGAGCAGATGCGCTTGACTTTCCACGCGAAATACATCTGGGATTGACTTTTGTCCTAGCGGGAAGTTTAGTTTTGCATAAATGTTCCAGAAAATAAACGTCAGCATTTTCGCACCATTTTTCAAACAAAAATACACACAGCATGTCTTCTTCAGCAAATAAAATCAAATTGATGGACACCACCCTGAGGGATGGCGAACAGACACAAGGTGTCTCATTCACACCTCCGGAAAAAGCAAATATTGCAAAAACCCTGCTGAAAAAACTGCGTGTTGATCGAATTGAAGTAACTTCCGCAAGGATTTCTGCGGGTGAGTTAGGTTCAGTTCAAAATATAACGGCATGGGCTGCAGAAAATGGATTTTTGGATTGTATCGAAGTTTTAGGATTCATTGACCAGAAACGCAGTGTAGACTGGATTAAAGAATCTGGCTGTACTGTCATGAATTTACTGACTAAAGGCAGTGAAAATCATTGTAAAAACCAACTCAAAAAAACGCTAAAGGAGCATATTTCAGACATCCGTCAGACGCTGAAATATGCACATACAAATCAGCTCGATGTCAACGTTTATCTTGAGGACTGGTCAAACGGATATCACAATAGCCCGGGATATGTTTTCGAAATGATGGCGGCACTCAAGGAAGACGGTATCAGGCATTTCATGCTACCTGACACTCTTGGAGTTCTATCTCCGGATGAAGTTTATTCCAGTCTTTCCGATATGCTCGAACGTTTTCCATGGGCTACTTTTGATTTCCATCCGCACAACGATTACGGATTAGGTGTGGCCAATGTACTTTATGCGGTCAAGGCCGGGGTGAGAAACATTCATTGCACAATGAACTGTCTTGGCGAACGCGCGGGAAATGCCTCGCTGGCGGAAATAGCGGTTGTGCTGCATGACAAAATGGGCATGGAACTTTCGATTGACGAATCGCATCTTTCGCCGGTAAGTGAAATGATAGAAAGCTTTTCCGGGAAAAGACTGGCAGACAACGCGCCTATTGTTGGAGAAAATGTGTTTACTCAAACAAGTGGCATCCATGCAGATGGTGACAAAAAAGCGAAATTGTATCATAATCCCATTGTACCGGAACGTTTTGGACGTAAAAGAAGTTATGCCCTCGGGAAAATGAGCGGTAAAGCATCTCTCGCAAAAAACCTGGAAATGCTCGGTATTCAGCTGGTTGATGAAAATTTGCAGAAAGTTCTTAAACGTGTAGTTGAGCTGGGTGATACAAAAAAAACAATGACTGCCGCGGACTTGCCGATTATCATTACTGATGTGCTTGAAACCAGTGATACTGAACGTATTGAACTACTGAACTGCTCAATTTCAAGTGGGTTTCATTTAAGAGCAACTGCTACAATTCATCTTAAAATTGATTCAAAAGAATACCTTGAAGCAGGCAGTGGAAACGGTGGCTATGACGCGTTTATGAGTGCGGTTAAAAAAGTCTTAAAACGCGTGCATCTCGAGGCTCCGGAACTGGTTGATTATCAAATCCGGATTCCGCGTGGAGGTAAAACGAATGCTCTTACCGAAGCAATTATCACCTGGCAGGTTAACGGTAAACGTCTGCAGACTATCGGCATTGATTCCGATCAAGTAATTGCCGCAGTCAATTCAACGCTCAAGATGCTCAACCTGCAGCTCCTGCAAAAAGAAGTTGCTGAACAGTAAGCTAACAGTTTGTTTATTTGCTTCGATTCAGCCCTTACAAAAGTGAGCATCAAATTACTTCGACTGTGCTGTGAAGAGTTAATTCATGAATAGCTCAACTTCAAAGGCTAAACTGCCCACCGTATATTTTCCTTTAACAGCAGATCCCGCAGGTCATCATCATCTGTTATTAGCGGAAACCGTTCTCCAGCAATTTCCAGAAACTCAACTGGTCGTTTTCATACTTTCCAACGGCATGCATCCGGATCCTCTTAAGTACCGGAAAATACCGGCAGCTACTTTACGTGCGGAAATATTGAGGAGTGCATTAAATGACTGGTCTGATCCTGCTAAATCACTAGCTGCGAAAATTGCGGAAGAATCCGGAGTTGAGTTTAAATTAACAAATAATAATTCCGCGGTTTCACGCAGAGAATTGTCTTACGAACGTCCCCTACGTCTGGCTGAGCATATCCGAACTTTCTCCTCAGGAGAAAAAGTACGCGTGATCTTCGGTGCGGATTTGCTTGAACGTATGCTCAATCCACAAATTTTCACAAATGAGGACCTTGCTGAAATCTCACGCAGTTGTCACTTGCTGCTGGCACCACGAAATGATGTTGAAATTGAAAATGTTTTAAAACAATTAAAACAAAAACGTGGAATAACTCTAAGCGTCACCTTAATAAAAACAGAGTTCTTTCCGCAAAATCTACAGAGATTTTTTTCGATTTCATCTACACTTATCCGCAGAGCAGCTCAAGCCGGACATGAGCTTAAGGCTTTTCTCCCGGGAACAGCCGCACAACAGCTAACTCGTTACGGTTTATACGAAAAACAAGAAATCCGCCTTGAAATACATTCTTCAAACTTAACTGAACTGCAGCGGCGTTTACATGAATTGAAGGAGCAACTTGATGATTCTGCCAAAAAACTGCAGCAGTTCCTCATGCATCGCGAAATACAAAATAAACCACACCGCTTTTCTGTGCTGGAAACCAGTACCGGTGGTCAAATTGCTGAAGCTTTTACCAGCCTTTCCGGTGCATCAAAGCATTTTTTGGATGGCCGGATTCTTTACAGTTCGGCGGCACAAACACAATTTTTAGGTTGCACATCAACTGTTGCCTCAAGTGTGTCGCAGAAACGGGCCCAGGATCTTGCGGAAGCAATGCTCAAAGAGTCCGGAACTGATTGGGCACTCGCAGAAACAGGTATGGCCGGCCCGCCGACAACTGAAAGAAAAAGCAGGAAAAATGGGCTATGTCATCTTGGGCTGGCAATATCTACAGAAGTCCGGTATAAGTGTCTGGAGTTTAATCCATTTTTAACACGCAAAGAGCACCAGCTGCTGTTTGCGATTGAAGCCCTTAACTGGGCTGAAGAAGCTCTTCAAAATTAAAAAACAACAAACAAATGAAAGAATTACTGCAAAAATTACTGGCGACACAGGAACTGAGTTTTGAAGAAGCACGTCAAATGATTCTTTGGATTATGAGTGAAGATGCGGTTTCGGTTCAGGCAGCAGCTTTGTTAGCCCTCCTGCAGGCAAAAGGCGTGACTGTTGATGAAATGGCAGGCGCAGCACTGGCAATGCGTGAGCGTGCTTCCGGCATTGCGGCACCGGAAAATGCGATTGACACCTGCAGTACAGGTGGAAACGGGATCAGTACTTTCAATATTTCCACCTGTGCGGCCATTATCGCAGCCGCAGCAGGAGCAGTGGTTGCCAAACACGGTAACCGCAGCAACACCCGTAAAAGCGGCAGCGCGGAAGCTCTTGAAGCTTTAGGTGTAAATATAACCTTGGACTTAAGTGAGGTTGAACGCTGCCTGAGAGAATTGGATATTTGTTTTTGTTATGCTATCAATCATCATCCTGCGATGCGCTTTGCCGGCCCCATACGTAAAGATTTGGGAGTACCGACTATTTTCAATTTACTCGGTCCACTCACAAATCCGGCCGGAGCTAAAAGCCAACTGATCGGTGTACCCAACAAAGATCTGACTTTGAAAATCGCACAGGCCCTGCAGCGGCTTGATAGTTCCCGTGTGCTGGTGGTACATGGACATGACGGCCTTTGTGAATTGACCGTGACAGCTCCTACTCATGTGGCTGAACTACGTGACGGCATGATCCGCGAATATGAAGTGAATCCGGAGGAACTGGGATTCAAGACCGGAAGCCTGGATGAGATCAGAATTGACAGTCCGGAAGAAAGTGCAAAGATTATTAAACGCATTTTTTCCTGTCAGGAGCAAGGTACTGCGCGTGATATGGCGCTGATAAATGCTGCAGGTGCCCTCGTTGTAGCAGGGCTAGCTGATGACTTGAAGGAAGCAGTTGAGTTGGCAACAAAAACCGTGGACAGCGGTAAGGCTGCAGAAAAAATGGCTCAGCTGATAAAATTTACCCTGCCGGTTTAGTAAGATCCGCAAGAAGCTATAAAACTCTCATTCACTGTTCTCCAGCCTGCGGATTACTTTCCACAAGAGTTCCGGTTCATCGCAAATTATTCCGCTGACACCCCACTTAATCAACTTCTCCATCCTTTTTTCAGCATTCACCGTGTAGGGAAAGATCCGTAAACCTTCCGTTAGTAAAAGCTGAATTAGTTCAGGAGTTACTAGACTTTCATCGGGATGATATGAATATGCCTTATGCCGCTGACATAGGGCCACCGCGAAATCATCGGCAAGAGGAGCCTCCTGCAAAGTTGCCGTTCTGATTTTCATGGGTTTCTTTTGTTCCCGATACCAGCGCTGTATTCTGGCAAAAAAGAAATGTTCAAAACTTGAAATCAACACAGAATCCGCCATCTCCAGTTTTTCCACCATTTCACAGACTTGCACTTCAATTGCGTCCGGAGGAGCTGGTGCTTCAAAACTTTCCGGCTTTATTTCGATATTTACGGTAATCCTGCCTTTGATTTTCAGCAGCAGTTCCTCAAGTGTGGGAATAGTTTCGCCTTCAAACTCTGCGTCAAACCAGCTTCCGGCATCCAATTCTTTTAATTCATTGATAGTATATGCTGAAACCAGTCCTTTGCCGTTTGTGGTTCTATCCAGAGTTTTATCATGGATCACCACTGGTATCCGGTCACGTGTCAGGCAGACATCCAATTCAAGCATATCCGCTTCTACAGCAATTGCTGCTTCAAACGCCACAAGTGTATTTTCAGGATACTTAGCTCGATAACCTCTGTGTGCCACAACCCAGGGACGTTTTTTTAGTTCAATTGTCTTAATATTTTCCATAGTTTGACACGTCAGGGGAGTTGGTATAAAATTGTAGTTAAATGTTAAGTCGCAGCAGACTGAGTTCCAAGCATACCTTTCCTGCTGAAAATCTCAATCCCTATAAAGGCTTCCATGTTTAAATTCAAAGATCTATCCGAAGGCAATGATTTCAATATCGCTGAATACCGGCTGAGCCCTCATGAGTTTTTTGAAAAACGTCGTACTTCCAAACGTCCTTATGTTTTTGATCTGCGTAGTTCTGAAGCACATGAAGCGGAGAATATCCCTGGTTCACATAGTTTGCCGATCGAACATTTTGAAACTTCGATTTACCAAATGCCTTTTGCCGGAGATATCCTGCTTTACGGTGGTGAAGACGGTGAGGTATTGACAGCAGCAGAAATTCTTTATGACAATGGTTTTGACTCTTTTAGCTTTACGGATTCCTACGAAGCACTTTTCAGCAGTGCAAATACATCATATTTATCCATCACAGATTCCGCAGGGGAGCAGATAAATGATAAACTGCAAAGTGTTGATGCCCTGAAAGGTGTACAACTTATAGTTGAGCCGACTTCACCTTTAAAAGCAAATTACCAGCTTGAATTTGTAGAATCACCTCCGGAAAGCAGCATTCAGTTCGAGGTCGCCGGAATTTTAGTCTTTAGTGAACGCAAAAATGTTTCTTATCTTGAAGGTACTATCATTGAAATCAACGAAGACGGTGATCTGGAAGCCAGAAACCCTCAGCTGTCAATCAGTAAACTAAGTGGTTCACTTGAAGATCAGATACAGCTCATGCTGGATGAACAGGTCAATCCTATGCTGGCCTCACACGGTGGAAATGTCATGCTGGAAGGAATCAAGGACAGCGCCGCTTATGTACGTTTTGGGGGCGGATGTCAAGGCTGCAGCATGATCGACACCACTGTCAAACAAGGTGTAGAAGTAATGCTCAAAGAGGCGATTCCGGAACTAGTTGGAGTTTTTGATATCACTGATCACTCTGAGGGCGAATCACCGTTCTTTACAGGTTAAAACTTTTTGACGCCAAATATTCTTGCTTGAACGCTTTTCCATAATCCGTATTTAAACAACACTAGCAAAACCCGCCTTTTTATGCCATCTGCCCCGGAAGATAATTCGAATGACTCTCCAGGTCCGATCATCGATAGAGATGTAGAATTTGCGCAGGTGGTCTTAGACGGCAGGAAGCTGCTTAAAAACAAAAAAAAATTCCAGACAGACGATTGGACATGGACAACAGAGCTGGATGATGGAGGTATCTTTATCTTCAGCTATCTATTGTATGACTACAAGCAGCAGGTACTAAGCTTATCACGTTTAAAAGAAAGTGTTTATATGCTGAACCTCCTGCGTCACAAGATGCTGCCGGCACAGGGAAAATCGGGGTTAACCCTGCTGGCGGAGTTTCAGGTGATTTTCACGCTTTATGAGAGATTAAAACTTGAAGAAATGTCCTGGGATGAATGCGAGGAATATTTAAAAGAGCAAATTAAAGAGCACCGTAAAACCAACTAACTTTAGTTGGTTTCGCCGTTCATTTTTTCCGCCTGCTTGATGACTTCCAGGTTTTCAGCAACTTCAACCGCAATTTTATCATTCAGTTTTTGTTCAGAACATTCCTGTGCATGTTTGATTGCATTGCATAAGGTATGCACTTTTGAACTACCGTGACAGATAATTACGACTCCGTTTACGCCCAGTAAAGGCGCTCCTCCAACTTCAGTATAGTCCGCCCTTTTTCTCAACTGGCGGAAAGGACCTTTCATCGCAAGGTAACCTAACTTTGAAAGCCATGAACTCTGAACTTCTTCACGTAGAATACTGCGCACAAAATCGAAAGTTCCTTCTGCGACTTTAAGCGCGATATTGCCGATAAAACCGTCACAGACAACCACATCAACTCTGTCTCTGAACATGGCCTTACCTTCTATGTTACCTGCAAAATTAAGAGTACTCTGTTTCAGCAGATCGAAGGTTTCTTTCAGGTCCAGATAACCTTTACCCTCTTCTTCACCAACGTTTAATAGGGCGACACGCGGATTATCCAAATGCAGATACGTACGTGCATAGGCATCACCCATTAAGGCAAACTGAAAGAGATAAAGGGGTTTGCAATCCGTGTTTGCGCCGACATCCAGGAGGACGAAGGGATGACTGCGGTGTACTGAGGGCATGAGCGAAGCAATTGCGGGTCGCTCAATTCCCTCTACTGACTTGAGGACAAACTTTGCGATTGCCATTGAGGCACCGGTATTTCCCGCACTGATAACAGCATCTGCTTCACCTGCTTTGACAAGATCAATAGCAACCCTGATTGAGGAGTCTTTTTTTTGACGTAGAGCGGTAGCGGGAGACTCGTTCATTTCCACAATTTCTGTGGAATTGACAACACGCACTTTTTGCTGATCGTAACTGTATTGTTTTAGCTGCTCATTTATTTGAGCTTCTGCTCCAACAATTAAGACTTCAATTCCGAAATCTTTGACGGCCTTTACTGCCGCCTCCACCTGAACAGTTAAAGGTCTGTCTCCCCCCATTGCGTCAACTGCAATTGCCATGCTTTTTTCCGGTATGCTGTTGATGAGTGAAAGAGCAGAACAAACGGCTCAAGATGTTTTAACTTCAATTACTTCAACACCCTTATAGAATCCACATTCAGGGCAGACTCGATGAGGACGGATCAATGCGTTACAGTTAGTACATTCTGAAAGCGCGGATTCTGTTATTTTTATATGTCCCCGTCTGTGGTCACGTTGACTGCGCGAGGTTTTACTTCTTGGTACGGCCATGGGTCGTCTGTATTTGTGTTATAATTTATTTATGTGCAACGTTCTAAAAGAATGCTGATCCCGGATTATTGCTGAACACGCTAAATCTACGGCTCAATCTGAAACTGCTATTCAAAATAATGAATCCGCCGCTACTGCTCAGTTTCACCCTTCAGCAGCTTGTAATTCTTCAAGAGTTTTTGCGGTTGGGAGAGGATCTTTTGCTTCTTCGATAACCGGATACTCTTCACATTTTTCTTCGTTTAATGCTGTGTAACTTGCCCATTTCTCAGGAACATCCACATCCGCGTAAATTGCTTCAACAGGACACTCCTCAACACAGGCATTGCAGTCAATGCACGTTTCCGGATTAATGTACAACATAGTCGGCCCTTCGTGGAATGCCTCCACAGGACAGACTTCTACACAGTCCGTATATTTACAATTATCGCAATTTGGGGTTACAGTATAAGTCATCGACAGCTCCTCAGTTGAAATACGGTCTAGAGTTTTACACTCATTTTAAGTAAAAATAATTTTCAGTTAATGACAACCTTTAATGCTCCCACAGAAACAGCATAAAAACAAGTTTTTTTAATATATCCACACATTCATATTTTTTATTCGTAGCGCAAAGGATCAACCGGATTAAGCCGGGATGCTTTTGAGGCAGGATAAAGCGTTACCAAAATACAAATTGTGAAGGAAGCCACTGTCGCAAGCACTACATCAAACCAGTCAATCAGCACAGGTATCCGGTTTCCTCCTGGATAAACTCCGGGGGGAATATCAATTATATCAAAGCTCATTAAGATCCAGCAGATAGCGAGTCCCACCAAAACTCCACCGAGGGTTCCCAGCGAACCAATCACCAATCCCTGAAAAAAGAAAATCCTCCGTATAGCGGAATCTTTTGCGCCGAGTGCCTTGAGGATCGCAATTTCCCGGGATTTCTCCAGTACCAGCATAATCAGCGAACTAATGATATTGAAGGCTGCCACTACAATGATCAGTGAGAGGATCAGAAACAGACCGATTTTTTCAATTTTCATCACTTGAAAGATACTTTTGTTTTCATCCGCCCAGTTCCCTACAATATAATCCTCACTCAGGTCAGCAAGTTCATCTGCAATATCCGGTGCATTTTCAGGATCACTGATACGCACACCCAAACCTGTAATCTTGTTTTGCATGCGGTAAATCTTTTGCAACAGACGGTAATCGATAAAAGCCAGAACTTCATCATAACCGGAAATTCCTGACTCAAAAATGCCGATCACCTCCAGTTTCTTTATCCGCGGTACATCGCCGATAGGGGTCAAGCGCTGTTCAGAAGAAACCAGCTTGACCGAACCTCCGACTTCTGCTTCCAGTTGGCGAGCCAATTTTGCGCCTAAAATTATTCCATCTTTAAGACGTTTTTTTCTTGCTTCCGGGTGTGAAAGGCGCTCCAGCAGTCTTGCTGAAATTAGCTCTTGATCTTTCGGTGATGGTGTAAATCCGTAAACTTCGTCACGCAAATAAGAAGCGATTCTCGTCACATTTGCTTCCTGCTGTGGGTCGATTCCACGCAGCAGCGCACCTTTGGGCTTTTTTCGACCAGTGAGCAGAGCTTGTTTAAAAATGTATGGTGCGACACCGTTTACTTCAGGTTGAGCGTCTAAACGTTTCTGCAACCCAGAATAGTTAACCATTGCGTCATCCCAGGCAAAAATCGTGATGTGTGGTAAAGAGCCTGTCACAGCGTTACGTAAATTTGTGCGGAAACCATTCATCACAGAAGTGGAAACGATTAGTGCAACCACACCTAAGGCTACACCACCAATCGAAATCCAGGTGATGACTGAAATCGAACGATCCTGCCGTGGAGAAAAAAGATATCGTTTGCCTATAAATGTTTCGTAGCGCATCAGTTAATTTGTCAGTTTTTCTCGTACTAAATCCGCTGCTGAGACCAATGCTTCTGCAAGTTTCTCCGGAGCTTTTATGCCGGCCTGCGCCATATCAGGTTTTCCACCGCCTCGTCCGTCAGCAAGTAAGGCCACAGCATTTACCAGTTCGCCGGCCTTTAAGCCGCGTTTAACCAGGTCATCTGTAACAACACAAAGCAGAGTGCTTTTCCCTGACATCGTTGCAGCCAGCCATGCTACACCGGAACCCATCTGTTCACTGAGTGCCTGCCCCATTTTACGGAGAGTGTCCGCGGAGTCGACCTCAATTATTTTAGCTAAAACCTGCACACCTTCAACTTCTTCAGCCTGCGAGATCAAACCTGAAATGCCTGCAAGAGCATTCTCGCTGCGCAAATTTTTCAGCTCTCCTTCCAATTGTCTTTTTTCATCAGCAAGTTTTTCGACCATTTTTGGAACTTGCGTTTCCGGAACATTCATTAACTGACGCAAACTGCGGGCGACCCGTCCGTGTTCCTGATTCATTAATTCGGCCTGACGTCCTGTTACTGCGACAACCCTGCGTACTCCGGATGCAATTGCCTCTTCCGAAAACATCCTGAACTGACCGATTTGACCGGTGGCTCTTACATGGCATCCGCCGCAGAGTTCTTCGGAAAAATCTGACACTTTTACCACACGCACGACATCACCGTATTTTTCGCCAAACAAGGCAGTGATTCCGGAATCAATTGCTTCCTGAAAAGGGGTTTCATAAATATCTGTGGGTATATTTTTTCGAATCACCGCATTGACAATATTCTCAATTTCCTCCAACTGCGTCTCGCTGACTTTTTCAAAATGGGTGAAGTCGAAACGCAGTATTTCCGGATTAACCAAAGAACCAGCCTGATTTACGTGTTCGCCCAGAACCTGCCTCAGAGCTTCGTGCATCAAGTGTGCAGCCGTATGATTATTGGTTGTTGATAAACGCAGTTCCTCATCAACCACTGCTGTCAGCGGAGAGTCGTCCGGAGTGAATTCCGGGGAAGATTCCGGAGAGTTTTTTTCAACTTCGGAACTTTGCTTTTCACAAAAATGAATAATCGAGTCCCCTTGTTTCTGCACATCAACCACATTCCACTTTTTACCGTTTTGCTCAAGCGTTCCGTGATCACCGACTTGACCCCCGGATTCTGCGTAGAAGGGAGTGACATCCAGAATAAACTGCAGTTGCCCCTGTCCATTGAGACTGTACCTGCGGATTTTTGACTCAGTACGGAAAACATCGTAGCCCACAAATTTTGAATCCGGACCTGAGGAAAGTTCTGTCCACTCATCCAGCGTCGCTTTAAATTTACCGGCTTCACGGGCGCGTATACGCTGTTGCTTCATAAGTTTTTCAAATGCATTTTCGTCAGTACCGATTCCCCGTTCTTCGCACATCAACCTTGTCAAATCAACCGGAAACCCATAAGTATCATAAAGTTTAAAAGCATCTTCTCCGGAAAGAACTTTTGCTTTTTTGGTTTCCGGAGTTGAGACCATTTTTTCAAAAATTTCCAATCCGCGGTCGAGAGTCAACCCGAAACTCGTCTCTTCCGCCTGAATTACATTTTGCACATGTTTTTGCTGTTTGTTTATTTCCGGAAAAGCATCACCCATCACTTCCGCCAGTACGGGTACCAGTTTGTAAATAAATGGTTCGTGCATATTCAGTACACGTCCGTAACGCGTAGCACGTCTTAACATGCGTCGCAAAACATATCCGCGCCCTTCGTTTGAAGGAAACGCACCGTCCGCAATTGCAAAACTCAGTGAGCGTAAATGATCAGCAATCACCCGGAATGCTACTCCCACATCTCCGGGGCTATCTTTTTGACCGGTAACTTCCGTGATTTCCGCCAGAATCGGCGTGAAAAGATCTGTACTGTAATTCGAATCAACACTTTGCAAAACACGGCAGATTCGCTCCAATCCCATGCCGGTATCCACATGCTGTGCGGCAAGTGGCTCAAGATGACCGTCCGGATAACGCTGATATTGAATAAAAACCAAATTCCACAATTCAACAAAACGCCAGCAGCCTTCAAGATTCACGGAGCAGTTATGTTCTTCGGAAAGAGGACAGGTGCCTTCGCCTAAATCTATGTGCAGTTCAGAACACGGTCCACAGGGGCCAACCTCACCCATTTCCCAAAAATTATCTGCTTTGTCAAAACGTAAAACTTGCTGCGGATTTATGTCGGTAATGCTACGCCAGAGATTTTCCGCATCTTCATCTGCTTCCACGCCTTCTCCACCTTCATAAACGGTGGCCCATAATTTATCTTTCGGCAGCCCCCAGACATCCGTCATTAATTCCCATGCCCAGCCAATTGCTTCTTTTTTAAAATAGTCGCCGAAAGACCAGTTCCCGAGCATCTCAAAAAAAGTATGATGATAATTATCATGACCGACGTCTTCAAGGTCATTGTGTTTTCCACTGGCACGTATACATTTTTGTGAGTTGGCCGCACGGTTATATTCGCGTACACCTGTTCCCAAAAAAACATCCTTGAACTGCGCCATTCCGGAATTAGAAAAAAGCAAAGTTGGATCATCATTTGGAACAACGGGGGCACTGCGTACAAAACGGTGACCTCGATCTTCAAAAAAAGTGATGAACTCTTGTCGAATTTGTTTTGAGTTTTTCATTATCCGCTGTGAAGTGTCAGTGATTGATTTTTTGTGAACAGCTTTTCGAGCTTGGGAGGAGGGAATGGATTAAGTTTAATCCATTTGCAACCGGCTGCGCAGAGGACACCCGGTTGTTTAATAACAAGAATCAACGAGCCATGAATTCGACGACCAGGTGATCTTCTACTTCTATTGGAATTTCCTCACGTTCCGGAATCTGCACCAGAGTACCAGAAAAATTTTTGATGTCACGCTGAATATAGCCTAAATTCTGTTCAAAGAAATTGTACCAGTCTTTGTATCTCTCAACTTTCTGGCTTTTCTCTCTCAGTTGGACAATATCACCGGGACTTACCTGATAGCCGGGTTTATTGACTCTTTTTCCGTTGACTGTAATATGACAGTGAACCACCATCTGTCTTGCTGCGCGTAATGTGCCGGCAAAACCCATACGGTAGGTCATGTTGTCCAAACGTGTTTCGAGTGTCTGTACGAGTGCAACGTTGGTTTGTTTACGGACTCTTGCCGCTTTTTCATAATAACGGCGTAGTTGTTTGGAACCAATTCCGTAAAATGCCTTCAGCTTTTGAGTCTCTCTTAACTGTTGACCAAAGGGGGATATCTTGGCTTGTCTGCTTGCTCCATGCTGTCCCGGACGATTGGGGCGGCGGCTCAGTGTAAGTGCCGCACTTGGACTGCCAATTAGATTGACACCGAGCGCACGGCAAACTTTATGTTTGATGGTAGATTTTCCTGGCATATTTTTCGTTTCCGTTCAGATGGCACCTTTGGAGGACTATAGAATTACAATCAGCTGAGAAATATATTCCTCAATTATTGCGTTCTCAATGAAAAATTCTCAGGATGCCATCCCATAAATGGGTCCGACTGAATATTCATGCTTCTATGAGAACATTGGATTAGACCCATGATTGTCGCTGAAAAATTGCTTTTTGTCAATTGAAAATCAACCCCTCCTCGAAATCCCTCCTTAAATTTCTTTATATTTTCTAAAATTTCCTTGACAAAAACTCTCAGTATACTAAACTCCATTTTTTGGAAAAATATAATTTTCCCCCAATCAAGCCTCACAAATAATTTGTCAACTCAATCTTCCATACTCCAAGTCGAGAATATAGCCACTCGCTTTCGTACTCAAGATGGCTTGGTCCATGCGGTTAACGGTATCAGTTTCGACTTAAAAAAAAGTGAACTGCTGGGTGTTGTTGGAGAAAGTGGTTCCGGAAAAAGCGTGACAATGATGTCACTGCTTAAGCTGTTGCCCATGCCTCCCGCGGAAATTGTTTCGGGGACTGCAAAATTTGAAGACCAGGACCTGATTCAGCTTGATACAAATCAGTTGAGAAAAATTCGTGGTGGTAAAATCGGTTTCATTTTTCAGGATCCGATGACTTCACTCAATCCTGTACTAACTATCGGTTATCAGCTAGCCGAACCGATGCGTGAGCACCTTGACTTGAGCCGCAAACAAGCACGCAAACGCTCCGCAGAACTGCTAGAACTGGTGGGTATCCCAATGGCGGATAGCCGTTTAAACGATTACCCTCATCAATTTTCCGGAGGAATGCGCCAACGGGTTATGATCGCGATTGCACTAGCCTGTGATCCAAAAGTACTCATTGCCGATGAACCAACCACCGCGTTGGATGTGACTATTCAGGCGCAGATCCTTGATATTGTAAAACGGCTACGCAAGGAACTGGGTATGGCCATTATCTGGATAACACACGATCTTGGAGTGGTTGCAGGAATGGCAGACCGTGTAGCAGTGATGTACGGGGGATTCATTGTTGAAGAAGCACCGGTGAGTGAACTATACGCGAACCCAAAACATCCTTACACACAAGGCCTGCTGAAAACCCTGCCAAACCTGGAAGGTGATCGTGCTGAAAGGTTGGAAAGCATCATCGGGCAGCCTCCTGATCTTCACCAAAAACCGCAGGCCTGTCCTTTCGCCCCTCGCTGCAGCAATACCTTCGCACATTGTCTGCAGGAAAATCCAAGTTTAATTAACAGAGGGAAAAACCACAAAGTTGCCTGTTGGTGGAACCCTGATTCTGGAGAAAAAGTATGAGCTCTGAAGCACGTTCTGTTCTCTTGAAAGTCGAAGGGCTTACCAAACATTTCCCAATAACCAAAGGTGTTTTCCGCAGGGAAGTCGGTGCGGTAAAAGCAGTAGATGGAATTTCCTTCGATATTTTCAAAGGAGAAACACTGGGACTGGTGGGTGAAAGTGGATGCGGAAAATCGACAGCGGGAAGGGTAATCCTGCAACTCTATCCTGCTACGGGTGGTAATGTAATTTATCAAGGGCGTGACCTAACGTCCCTCAGTAAGGAGGAACTGCGTAAACAACGTCCACATATGCAGATGATTTTTCAGGATCCTCAAGACAGTCTAAATCCAAGGATGACTGTGGGAAGTATCATCAGTGAACCTCTTGTAGAGCATGGGAAATTTAAGGGAAGGGAACGGCGTGAACGTGTAGAACAATTGTTGGAGTCTGTTGGAATGAATCGGGAATACACCAACCGCTATCCACATGAATTTTCCGGGGGGCAACGTCAGCGAATCGGCATTGCACGGGCACTTGCACTGAGCCCCGAATTTATTATCTGCGATGAACCAATCGCCGCACTGGATGTTTCGATTCAGGCTCAGGTGGTTAATCTATTGGAGGATATACAGGAAGAGTATGGTTTGACCTATCTGTTCATTTCACACGATTTGGGCATGAT
>Ga0208766_1000098_pt1 | contig 43375 bp, 39 predicted proteins | sample ETN01SmetaG_3_FD_185792 | JGI IMG/M metagenome (GOLD analysis project Ga0208766, IMG submission 185792) | Marine microbial and viral communities from oxygen minimum zone, Eastern Pacific Ocean - ETNP2014F12-01SV263 (SPAdes) (version 2) | ecosystem: Environmental > Aquatic > Marine > Oceanic ... | reverse complement strand
ATGAAATCAACCTAGCTTCACATCGAATAGAAATTTAGTTTTTTCTAGAGAAACTCTCTTTGTTCTGTAATGCCTAGGGAGACTATGAATGGGTCATTTACCTGAAGATCAGAAAAGTCCTTTTTAGATTTTAGACCAAGCCATTTATTTTCAATTAGTATCTGGCCCACAGCACCACCTAATGAATTTCCCGGTCCCAATAATACTAGCATGTCTGGACAGAATTCCTTTAGAGCAACAGTGAGAGAAGACGTAAAGTCAAAAGTATGGAGGACCTGATGACCAAGTGTGTATTTCGTTAGTTCAAGGGGTTCAGTACTAAAGGTTGACCAGATATGCCCTCTTCCATCTATGAGAGGTATGGATGGTCTTTTGAAAATTGATGCATTGATCATCTCAAACGCAGATCTAGAGACCGATTCAAGCAAGGGAGTATGGAAAGCAGCATGATAAGGTATGACCAATGGATATTTTTCTTGAGGAGGGAGTTTTTTGGATAGTTTTTGAAGCGTCGTTTTTTTCCCTCCAATCACAACATATCCACCTAATTTTATTGATACATATGCTCCTGCTTGGTGCACTTCAGACAGGACCATTTCAAAGATCTTTTGATCAATCTGCCAATTATCATTGGTAATTGGGTATATCAATTGAGCTCCAATGATCTCATCTTTCATCATCGAGCCCATTGTATCGATTAAATGGAATCCATCTTCTATTGTGATCGCTCCAGACAATGCCAAAGATGTATACCAACCCATTGAATTACCTATTACCGATACAACTTCATACTTATTTGTGTCAATGCTCAAATAATCCGCTAGGCTGCAAGCGTATATCAATGCAGAGGCATTCTCACCCACCATATGAGTTTTGGCTCTAAAGGTTTGAGAATCAAGTTTTGTCAAGGATGGTTGTTCTTGCTCATCACGTTGTGCATCCATCCACTTGATCTGTTTCTTTGCGATGGCACCGTATTGGTTAAGATAATTGGATGTGTCTCTTGTATAAGAACCTCTCCCTGGACAAACCACCACGATTCTTTTCTTATTCATCTAATAAGTCCAGTGCATTATTTATAATTGACTCTGTACTAGGAAGTGTAACCGTGGCGGAGACACCCAATGGAATAAAACTGTCTTCAGCCGCATGGAGAAAAATATCAAGGGCCTTATTAGTTGATTGACTGAGTTTCATATAGATCTCCTCACCATGGCAGCCCGTTCTTCTACATTCATCTACGATCAAGATTTTCTTACAACTTCCTATGGATTTTATCAGTCTTGGAACATCGATCGGCGAGAGCCATCTAAGATCAATGACCTTTATCTTTTTCCTTGATCTTGACTCTATGGCCTTTTTTGCCTTCAAGGAGAGATAAAGACCATTACCGTAGGTGATAATTGTCAACGCCCTACCAGTACCATAGGTCATGAATTCACCTAGAGAAATCTCATCATTTGGATTTGGATATTCAAAGACCCACTTGCCGTCTTTTTCAGTATGAAGATCTTTTGTCATATATAGGGCAATAGGCTCAATGAAGACAACTATACGTCCATTTTCTACAGCCTCTCTGACTGAGGTTCTCAGCATCTTAGCTGCATCCGCGCCATTGGAAGGGACTGCTAATATAAGACCGGGTATGTCTCTAAAAATTGTCAGCGAATTATCATTGTGGAAGTGCCCTCCAAAACCTTTTTGATACGCTAGGCCAGGTATGCGAAGTACCATGGGGTTAGTAAAGCGACCTTCTGAGAAAAAAGGGAGTGTTGACGCCTCACCTCTTAATTGATCTTCTGCATTATGAAAATATGCAAGGAATTGTATCTCGGGAATGGGGACAAATCCATTATGCCCTAGACCTAGTCCAAAACCAATGATGGATGTCTCATCCAATGGACTGTTAAAGACTCTTCGAATACCGAATTGTTTATAGAGGTCTGCGGTAACATGATAGACGCCTCCCTTCTGGGCAACATCCTCACCAAAAATAACGGTATTTGGATACTGCAAGAGAATATCAGTCAAAGCATAATTGATCAATTTTCCCATATGCTGAGGATATTTCAGTCTATCAAATTCCTTCCCAAATATTTTTTTACGCATCGTATTGGAAGGATGTTTGGGCGCTGAGCGGGTATGCTTATTTGATATAATGGTAGACATAATATCTTTTGCTGTTTTTAGTTTTGGCCTTGATACAGCATTATCAAAAACATAGGCCACTTGTGCACGCTTTTGTTCATATAGAGAAATGATATCTTCTTTTGAAAGACAATCGTTCTCGATCATTATGCGAGCAGAATGCATCAATGGGTCATGATTTTCGTCTGTTTCAATTTCTTGTATCTTCCTATACCCTACCTCAACATCTGACCCTGCGTGTCCCATCAGTCTAATGGTCTTCATATGCAAGAAAACAGGGTTCCTTGTTAGCCTACAGATATTTTCTGCCTCTTTTGTCTTGAGGATCAGATCGATCAGGTGTAGACCATCAGTTTTTAGATATTGCATTCCAAATCTATTGGAGAAGTTATTTTCGATCCATTTCCCATCTGTCGGCACAGATATGCCTGTACCATTATCCTCACAAATGAATATGATGGGGACATGCCCTCCCTGACTTGAAACCAAACAAGCGGTATTAAAGCCTGATAATGCTGTTGCGTGATTTGCACTAGCATCACCAAAACTGCAAAGAACTATGCTATCATTATCTAATTTACTTTCAGATAGATTCAAGTCTCTTGCTCGATCAATGGAAAAAGCAGTCCCCACAGCCTTGGGTATGTGACTTGCGATGGTGCTTGTTTGAGGTGGAATATTGAGTTCCTCACTGCCTAGGACCTTATGCCGACCTCCACTTATTGGATCATCTGAGGATGCCATGAAAGATAATGCCATATCATGAATAGGTGTTGAATTAGACAATTGCTTTGATCTTTCCAAGTAGAAGGGTCCACTCCTATAGTGAAGAAATGCCATATCCTTATAAGAAAATATTTTACCAAAGACAGCGTTGCCCTCATGCCCTGAACTTCCTATGGTATAAAAGCACTCTCCCTTATTCTTAAGTTGGCGTGCATATATATCCATATGTCGGCTAGTGACCTGCGATTCAAAAATAGATATCAGGTCAGTTTTTAGGATATCATTTTGGGGTAAGGATATTTCTGTCTTTGCTTGGGGAAATTCACCCGCGACTATCCATCGAGTGAAATTCTGATCTATGACCTCAGCTCTATTGAATAAAGACATAGGTAGGTTATTCAATTAAATCATGTTATTTCTTCAAGGATAATAACTTTTCCTTGAATTCTCGAAGTTCACGAACATTGCCAACCTCTATCTCCCCAGAATCCCATTTCAACATAAAATCGTCTTTTGAATCATGCCCTCCCTGCTTCTCATAAAGTGGAAAGAGTTCGTGATCTTCACGTGGCTTATTATTATGGAGAGAAGCTGTTATCTGATAGACGATATCTTCCAAGATGTCATCCACTACACGTTCTGGAAGATTTTGTTCAAGTAGACTCTGTTCGACCCTAGAGAATCTAAGGCCACTCACTACATAATCCTGATAGGCTTCCCAGGCAAAGGGCGCCACTTTCTTCACTGACTCTGCCATAGCATCGGAGAAGACTCGAATCTCGTATTGAGCATGACTATCTGAGCGTAGTCCTATGAAATGAAGAAGATTATGCAGATCATTTTTCCAATACCACTCTGTATATAGGTTTACTGGCAGGATGGCTCTGGCCAATTCTCGTGCAACACCCGCGTCATTCAATTCAGAATATATTTCAAAACTTCTGTTTGAGATCTCCTCAAAATAATCTCTAACTTTTGTCTTCAAAGACTCTGATACCTCTCCCAGTCTACCCTGTTTATTCAATGCACTCTGGAATTGAATATGCTCCGGATCTGGAAAATAAAACTCATCTCTTGCCTCTGAATACCTTAGAGAATATTCGTTTATGTTTGCTGTCCGATGCCTGACCCATTGGCGTGCCACGAATATTGGCATTTTACAATGAAACTTAAATTCAACCATCTCAAGTGGAGTAGTGTGTCTGTGACGCATAAGATATCGAATCAATCCTCTGTCCTGAGAGACCTTTGCAGTACCCTTACCATAACTAACTCGGGCAGCTTGCACGATCGCATCATCTCCTCCCATTGCATCTACCAATCGAACAAAACCTTTATCTAGACATTTTATTGCATCTTCAGGAATCTTTGACATAATTAAGCTCTATTTGATTTTTCTATAAACCATGACCCCGTCTCTAACCGGTAATAAAAGGGGTTCTAATCTATCATTGTTTTTTATGAGTTCAGCGGTTTCTCTTAAGGCTCTGGCATCGTCCTCTCTAGGGTCAAGAACGCCACCACTCCACAACATATTATCTAAGACGCCTATACCACCAAGTCTCAACAGTGAGAATCCGGTTTTATGATAATCAGGGTAATTGATCTTGTCAGCATCAATAAAAATAAGGTCAAATGTCTCAGGCTCAAATTTTTTCATCGACTTTATTGCTGGGCCTTCATGCACTTTGATCTTATGACCACTTTCCGATCGGTCAAACCACTGGGTCGCAGTGATAATATGTCTTTTCATTAATTCACAACAATCGATGGTCCCACTTTCAGGTAACGCCTCTGCCATTTTCAAGGCACTGTAGCCAGTGAACATTCCAATCTCAAGAATATTCTTAGCATTTGAAATTTTTATTAATAGTTGAAGTAAGCCACCGATCAATGCCCCTGATAGCATTTGGGGCATTTCCTCTGTCTGCCATGTCTTCAATGATAATTCTGAGAGTAACTCCGTATCACCAAGAGAGTACTTTCTACAATATTCATCAATCTCTTTTGGCGAGAATTCCATTATTGCCTTAGAATGGAATATGTTTTATCCACGGCATTAACATCGCCAGCGATCAGCCCTGGTGTTATTAGTGTATCATCCTCATTATACTTTCGTTGATCTCCATAAAGATCGATCAATTTTCCTCCAGCCTCATTTATTATGCAATTACCGGCACAAATATCCCATTCATTCTTTGGTCTAAGCGATGCAAAGATATCTGCTTCCCCAGCGGCAGTAAGCCCAAGTTTATATGCAACCGACCCAATGGCTCGCAGTTCAGAAAAGCTCTCTGAGTGAGGGCTCCATAGCCCTCTCTTTGTCTCAGAACGGCTATTAAGTATGACCATCTCACTTGTGTTTTCCTTTGAACTACACCGAATTGAACTATCATTTAGTGTCGCGCCCTTACCTCGTGATGCTGAGAATATCTCAGTTGTGACCGGATTATAAAGCACCCCAACAATTGGCACACCGTCTTCAACCAATGCTATGCTAACAACAAAGTGAGGCACGCCCTCAATGAATTCTTTTGTACCATCAAGAGGGTCCACAACCCATACCCTATCCTTTTTCAACCTTTCCTTTGAATCAACTGTCTCCTCAGATAGCCATCCATATTCTGGATAGGCCTCTGTCAATATCTCTTTTATGCGCGCATCCGAGGCATGGTCTGCGGTTGTGACCGGGTTATGATAGCCCTTATCCTTGATCTCATAATCTGCCTTATAATAATTAAGAATCAGGCTGCCTGCTTCAAGAGCAGCCTCTTTGGCTAATGATAATTCTGCGATCATGGGCAGCAAAGTTAAACTAAAATTTATTGAGTCCGAAGTTTGTTAAATGATATTATTGGATCAATTTATGATTATCTCATCTGAGAATATCCAGCAAGGGGCTCCAGCACCCGGATGATAGTCTGGACATTCATTTAGATTAAAACCCTTTACTCTAATATATCGAGATTCTAGTTCATCGAGACTTGTCTTATAACTGAATATCTTCTGATCAAAACTAAAATCATTGTTTGGACTATTCTCATAAATGAGTTCGTATTCATTTCCATCAATTGAATGTTCTATCTCAATATGCCTGGGCAAGAATATCCATGATACCTGACTTTGTAGAAATCTAACTTCCACAGAATTGATCTTTCTTATCTCACCAAGATCGATGGTAGCGATTAGATCTTCTGCCTCAAAACCTTGCCAGGAGGGATCTTGATAATTAATACTACCACCCATTCCATTGATCAGGGCAAAATCACTTTCTCCTGGATATTTTTCATTGGCCACATTTTTTAATACGATATCATTGCCCAGCGCATTATTTTGAAGTTTGACATAATCGGGTCTGTAGCCGCAAACAGTTGCATAAGACTCGCTCCCAACCTCGCCAGTCAATTTATCTCCTAGTTTTGAACGTGCAATATCGCCAAGCTGCTCTAGCTCCATTACAACGTTGGGAAAAAGTCTTGCCACATCATTCTTCTCTCCAATATCGGTATTAAGGTCATAAAGTTCCAATCCTGATTCCCCTTTATTATATGGTCCAGGGTGAAGATTCTCTCCAGGTGCAACACCTTCATATGAACGATAAACATGTGGAAAGACCAACTTCCATTTTCCTTTTCGAACTGCTATCAATTTCTCACCATAGTAGTAGAAAAGGTCATCTCTTGGGTTGGCATTCCTATTGCCATTTAAAATAGGCATTAGGCTCACACCATCATTGGAATATCCAATTTTTTCATCTCCTACTATTTCTGCTATGGTTGGGAAAATATCTATTGTGGATGCAATATTTGAAGTGGACCTCTCTGAGGATATTGTCTCTGGCCAACGCATAATACAAGGCACTCTCGCACCCCCTTCCCACATTGTTCCCTTGCCCTCTCTCAGTGGACCGGCAGATCCACCCCACTTACCATAGTTTAACCATGGGCCATTATCACTCGCATAAATGACCAGGGTATTATCATCTATTGAGTTCGTCTTCAAGGCTTTCATTATTTCACCTACGGACCAATCAATTTCCATTATGACATCACCATACAATCCAAGTTCACTCTTTCCTCGAAATTCATTTGACGCTGCAATTGGCTGGTGAGGCATGGGATGAGGGACATATAAGAAAAAAGGATTATTTTTATTTCTGTTGATGAAATCAATCGATAACTCTGTTATCTCCTTTGTTATCTGCGCCTGATCTTCCAAGGTCTCGATCTTGCTCTTTGGTTGATTCCCCTCCCAAAATGACATTGGAGGATAATAACTAAGTCTATCTCCATCCAATGGGTTTCCATCGTAGTCCACTGGCCACATATCATTTGAACAAATGAGTCCTGAATATTCATCAAAACCATTTTGGAGTGGCAAATACTTTGATCTATGACCTAGATGCCATTTACCAAATACTGCATTGGTATACCCATGGCGTTTTAATAGCTTTGCGATCGTCTCAGTCTTTGGGTCAAGGCCATTGACCGCCCACGGACTAAGCGCACCCTGAATCCCAACTCGCTCTGCATAACTTCCTGTCATGAGAGATGCTCTGGAAGCACTACAGACCGCCTGAGAAACGTAGAAATCTGTGAACAAGAGACCCTCGTTTGCCATAGCATCAATATTTGGGGTTTCAAAACCTTCGGCGCCATAGCAACCGAGATCTCCATAACCTTGATCATCTGTGAAAATAATAATTATATTTGGAAGATCAGGTTCACTCTCGCACGCGCATAAAAGAAGAATGAACTGTAGAAAAATAGCTCTAAGAGCCACTTGATAGATATTCATCATTTAACTCCACCATCAACTTTCTTGAAAATTATCAGCTTTTCTCTACCTTTTCTTGGCTTGATAGAATGTTCTGGAAATTCTTCCCTCATAATTTCCCAGTTAGGATGGAAAATGGATTTGACCTCATCTATGTTGGTGCCATATGGTGGGCCTCCCTCATTTAGATCTTTGTCAAGTGGGAACCATAACCCTACAAGATGGCCACCAGATCTCAATATTCCTTGAGCCATCATTCTATAGTCCTCTCGATGACTCGGGTGTATTGCACAGAAACAGGTCTGTTCAATAACATAGTCAAATGAACTTTCATGGTCGGGCAACAAGGTAAAGATATCCTTCTCAAGAATATTCATTTTGATCTTTGCTTGATCGGCCATTTTTTTTAGAGAGGATATCGGAGACGGTGCAAAATCTACTGCTGTAACATTAAATCCTCTCTTCGCAAATGTGATCGCATCGTATCCACGACCACAGCCAATGATACAAAGATCACCTTTGGGGAATTGATCAGCCAACTCAGAAAAGATAGGTGTGGGACCTTCGAGATCCCATCCTGCATCATCTGCTAAATAAATATCTTCCCAAAATTGGGGATCATCCTCATCATATAGGCTATTAGGATCACTTTTTTGTTTATAATGCATGTATTTCAATGTACTTGTTCACATTGAACTTAGATTTGCAACCATTATAGTTCATATATCTTATCTTACCGTACACTTGTCGATCAAACCAGGCACGATCATGCATACCACCAATACTCCAGGCAATACCAGCATAACCATTGGGGTCTCTTCCATCTAACTCGTATTTATCATTGAGGTCAATCGCTATCTGTAAAGCAACTTCAGGACTCGGGCTCCATTCCAATATCTTTTTTGCCCAATACATTCTCATATAACCATGCATTTTACCTGTTGTCCTCATCTGATTTTGAGCTGCATTCCATAAGAGGTCATGTGTCTCTGCTTCCTCAAATTGCCCCTTAGGATATAGATATTCCCTCTCATCTCCGCGGTGCTCATTCAATGTCTTTTTGGCCCAGGAATGAAACCCCTCAAAACAATCGTAGTTTGGTTCATACTCACAAAAATTATCCGCCAATTCTCGACGGACTATCATCTCTTCAAGAAAAGAATCTTTATCTTCGTCCCTCAACGATGAGTTATTTATTTCTAATGCCACTCTTTGTGTCGAGATATGCCCAAAATGAAAATAAGGACTTAGGTTGCTCAGAGCATCTTTGGTCGGATCATTTCGATTATTATTATATCCATCTAATAGATCTGTTAAAGTATATAATTTTTCCTCTGCTGCTTTCTCTCCTGGCTTCAGCCAGTTGACCTCCTTGATAGAAAAATCTATTTTTAGATCACTGATAATATTATCATATGACTCTTCTCTCGCTTGTGTAACACCGTATGGATGTCTCTTTATCTTAGGAAAATCAGTGAGGTAACGGTCCAGATTATCATAAATCTTTTTTCTAATGGTATAGGCGGCATACTCTTTCTTATTAGAGGTTACCCAAGTAGGAACAATATTATGTGTGTCTACCTGGTAGATGGGGACGTCAACCTTTTCTAAAACTCTTTCAAGTCTATTGCGGTATACTTTTAGTGGATTATGGTCTACGATGACAGTACCTATGGATCGTTCATATATTATTCTGGGTAAAACCTCATGGGCTTTTTCCCGAAGCAATAAAAATTTAATGTTCAAACTCTCTAATTTGATCCTCAATTCATTCAAAGCTCTGAATAAAAATCCATATTGCCGTATGTTTGCCTTTGGGGATTTTCCTATATATTGGAAGCAAACTATGAGAGGTACCTTATGTCTCATTGCAATATCTTGCGCAGTGATGAGTGCCCAATTATCATGAACTCTTTTATCTCTGTTCATCCAATAAAGAACAGACCTCCCATTAAAATTCCCCTTCTTAAGAGTACGAACTCTTCCTGGATCAATCATCATATAACCAATAAAACCAAATTCTATAAGTGATACGTCTTATGAATATTGGGAATAACATGATCACATAAATAAAATATTTTCCTATGGAATTATTTGAATTCATTTTCACCTTGTCAATGATCATAGCACCATCTTTGTAGGATCTTACTATGTGATGGTGGTGCCACTCTAAAAGCTCAAATGGCAACTCTAGTCCTTTATCTTCAAAATGAAGATGCGTACCACTGACCTCATAATTCTTGTGAACCACATTGAAATCTTTCCATCCAAAGAACCAAAATGAGAATGCGGCCTCCTTATTATTTTCAATACCCTTCCATTTTTTTATCTGAACAGGTTGTAAGGTAGTGAGAAAATCAATAAACCTACGTTCATGAAAAGACTGGATAACATCAGAAACATCAATATTCTTTAATATGACTTTTTGTTTATAAAACATTATCTCTAGTTAAAAAGTAATAGATCAACATTCATGATTGAAATAAGTTCAATACTATAGACTAATCAATTCGAACTATTATTTCATTCTTCCTGAATGGAGGCAAAGCCCATGGGGAATTATATTGCGCGACCAAGTATCCACCATTGGGCTCATATCCCTTGGTGGAAAGAAGGTCTCTTAATTTGGCCTTGTATTCTCTTACTCTATCTTTGGTTGCCCATCCACCAAATCTCAGCACTGCTGTCTTGCCTAGGTTGATCTCTTTTATGGATACGTTTTCAGTATTTGGTTTGGGCAGATCCTCCATTGAATGTTCTGATGGCATCACAAATAGTATCTCATAGATGTCATGTGATCCTGGTGTATCAGAGATCACAGGTGCGGTCATCTCAATACTCATTCCAGTGGAGTTACCACCAAAGATGTAATTTGCTATTCGTCGAAAACCAGTGGAAGTAGCATTACGATAATCACTATCAACCTTTGTCGAGGCAATTATCATTGATCGATATTCTCTTACCTCGAATCCATTATCTTTGAAGATCAAGTTATATTTTGGTGTTTCAATTGCCATTGTTTTATTTAATAAGATAAGTAATGATAAAATTATTCCAACTTTAATCCTAAGAGCCGTCATTACTTGATAAACGGGAAAAGCACTGATGTATTGCGTTTATATTCCTCAAAATCTTCCGTCCCTCCCCATTTTTTTTCAGCATACTGCTCTAAAAGGTTGACCCCGCTTATTCTTGTTAGAAGAAGATAAATGAAAATTGGAGATATCAAAGTCAAATATTGCCATCCCTGAAGAGTTGGATAAGCGATGATCGCCATACCCATCCAAAGCAATATCTCACCGAAATAGTTAGGATGTCTTGAAATACTCCATAGCCCATGTGAAATAAATTTATCTTTATTGCTAGGCTCTGATCTAAACCCTCTTTTCTGCTCATCTGCGATAACCTCAAATGAAAACCCAATGATCCATATTAACAGACCTAGGTAAAGAAAATAATCATCATTGTATTCTACATTATTTATTATCATGACCAATGCATTAGCGGTAGTGAGGAAGACCCAAAGCGCAGAGACGGTCCACCATACTAGAAAAGCAGAGAATTTTTGTTTTACCTCACGAAATCTTCGATCTTCTCCAGCCTTTAGAACACGAATGAACAAGAAAGAACCAAGCCTCAATGCCCATATCGAGACCAGTGCTATTGCCAAAATGGATCTAGCATTCAATACTCCACCGGAAACAAATCTGGTCAGATAAGATGCTGAGAATAGAACACATAAATAAGCGACCGTACCGGAAATATCATAGAACTTTTCTGTCCTGGCAATATATGATGGAATGAATGCCAGCCAATGTACAAGAAAGCTAATGCCCATACAGATAAGGAGTATTGGCAATCCACTATACAATGATCCATGGTGCGAACCAGCCATCGCAACGATTGTTCCTATTAGAACAACTATGATAACATTCACATAATCTTTCAAGGCATGTTTCATTGGCTTAATCTATGATTCTAAATTTCTTAAATATCAAGGTTGCCATATACCCGAGATCTAATTCAAACCACCTTGCTGCAAAATTAAGGCTATTGGGCCTTTTATGGTGATTGTTCTGGTATAGCTCTCCCATCATTAAAAAATCCACTGGCAGTGTGTTCTTTGAATTATCTGGCATCTCATCAAAGTTCCTATAGCCTGTCTTATGTCCAAACCAATTGACAATGAAGCCATGCATGGACCCCATTATAATATGAAATGGTAGCAGGGCATACTGCCAAGGTGCAGATACAAACTCAACATAGAAAAGTACATATAGCAATATGAATCCTAATCTAGTAAAGACTGATTCACCAATTTTCTCTAACATATTCCATCTAGGGACATCTGTGGCAACTCTATCTCCACTCATAAATTCGTTGACAAGTTTTCTATATTCTGAAACAGTTGCCACGTTAAATGAGATGATATTTGTAAGATGGACAGGGGAATGAGGATCTTTTGGTGTATCAGCATAGGAATGATGATTTCGATGCATTATGCCATATGCAGCAGGATGCAAAAAGGATGACCCTTGGAAAATAAATGTAAAAAGAAAAAATGTCTTTTCCCAAAAGGGTGTCATCCTGAACATATTATGGGATGTATAACGATGTAGAAAAAATGTCTGAAAAAAGAGAGAGAGGTACCAGTGAGCGAAAAAAAAGATCAAAATTATCATATTAGACCTCACTTTTTATGAATCTATAGTGAGATACGCCCCACTCAGATCCATTATCATATCCAAATAATTTCTCACATGACATGAAGAAGATTCGCCATCGCTGAAACCATACTCTTGCATTATCATCGCCGTATGTATCTGAGAATATCTTCATTACCTCCTCTTTATTTTGGTCCATCTTATTGACCCATGCCAAAGATGTCTTCTCATAATGCGTGCCTGACATTCTCCAAACATTGTCAATTCTAAGATCATCTTGAAAATATAATAAAAGGTCATGAGATGGCATCATTCCACCAGAGAAGAACTCTCGAGCCATCCAATCAGCCTCCCCTTGATCCTCGAAGGGATAGACCAATGACTCATGAGAAAAAATATGAATGAATAGTTTGCCATCATCGTTTAGCCATGTTGATACCCTATACAAAAGATCCTTATAATTACGCATATGTTCGAACATCTCAATAGAGACAACTCGATCAAAACTTTTTGTTGTACCAAAATCATTCATATCCGCGGTGATCACTTCAACATTATTTAGCCGCTGACCTCTACACCTATTTAGAATATGCTCCCTCTGATCTTTGGAATTGCTCACTGCTGTGATCTTACTATTGGGGAATTTTTCTGCCATATAGCAAGTCAGAGATCCCCATCCACATCCGAGTTCTAGTATGGATTGTCCATCACTTAATTCTGCCCTCTTAGAGCTAAGTTCCAACATTGCCTCCTCAGAATCATCCAATGTTATAGTGCCATTCGGCCAATATCCGGAGCTATACTTTAGATGCTTGCCTAATACATTCTCAAAGAATGAGGGTGGGACCTCATAGTGTTGTTCATTTGCCTTATCAGGTACAAGCGCAATAGGGCTATTTTTCATCTTAGAGACCCACTTCTGTTTTCTGATCGAAACCTTCTCATTATCAAAGATGGATTCATTTCTCAATCTATTTCTACAATTATTAACGATCCCTGCCCTGATTAAATAATCAGGGACAAGACCCCTTTCTGCCAATTCAATAAGCTTTGATATCATAACCTAGTACTCTATCCTAACGTCTCGTGCACCTGATTTTGCAAATACCAATTGTACATCTCCTATATTTCTCTCAAGGAATCCTGCTTCACAATATAGAAGATAAAATTCCCACATATTGATAAATGCTTGAGAATATCCCATCTGTTTGATCTGTGGAATCACGCCTATGAAATTCTTTCTCCATCTGCTCAAGGTCTCCGCGTAGTGACGTGTAATATCTTCCATATCTATCATTGATAGATCAGTTTTGTCTTTGACCACATCAATGATCTGTGAAACAGATATTAGGCACGACCCAGGAAAAACATATTTTTTTACAAAATCAACAGAATCCTTATACGTATCAAAGTTTTGGTCATTATATGTAATCCCTTGAAGCGCCATCAATCCATTTGGCCTTAATAGAGAAGATATTTTTTTGAAGTATTCCGGTATAAACTCATATCCTACGGCCTCTATCATCTCAATAGATACGATCTTATCATACAGGCCATGAATCTTTCGATAGTCTTTATTTACCACCGTTATCTTTGATTCAAGACCCTCTTCAACAACCCGTGATCTTGCATATTGGTATTGGGCATCCGAAATGGTTGTCGTTGTGATGTTGCAACCATATTTTTTTGCTGCGTGGATTGAGAAACTCCCCCAACCCGTTCCAATTTCCAAAATATTATCATCATTTGACAAATTCAACTTCCTACAGATTCGATCCAATTTTTCTATGGATGCTTCTTCAAGACTGACGTCAGGATCATTGAAATAAGCACAAGAATATGTCATGGTAGGGTCTAGCCATAATTTATAAAAATCATTACTTAGATCATAATGAGCAAGAATATTCTCTTTGCTACCTTTGAGTGTATTCTGTCTACTTCGATGTATCATTTTATTCACTGGGTTTAGAAACTTTGCGAAACCATTATTTATCGATAAGATGATCGATCGATTCTTTAGTAGGATACGCATGAGCATTACCACATCATCTGCAGACCAATAACCCAGAATGTATGCCTCTGCAATACCTAGTGCACCTCCACTTCCTGCCATGACATAGAACTCTTGTGAATGGATATCCACATTGACCTTAAGATCAGATTTAACATCTCCAAAAGAGAAGGTCTCACCACCGTCACTGACATGGATGTGACCCTCAATTAGATCATTCAACTTCTTCTTCAATCCATTTTTGAACATTGAAGTAAGGAATGTCGCCTTTTTTGGCGTTTGTATTTTTTCAGCGAGGTGATCTACTTGCATTCTCGGGCTCATCAATCAATTTCCTTTCTTTAGATTCGCTTTATCTGGATGAATGAAATAAGGGGCTCGCTTTACCCAAAGCTTAAAGGCTTGCCAATGGATGCGAAAAACTACGACCATAGTAATAAAAGGGAATCTTGCAACCTGCTTTAATATTCCTGTGAGGGTAAAGGGTAGTCTTTTCATATTCAAGGTAGCATCAAAGACCTTGTCTCCATCTTTAAAATTTTTCATATTGACCATTAGGTATTCATCAGGCTGCGTAAATAACCACTCATATTTATGATCCATTCCCCAAAATGGGCTTACATGTAATTTCTTTTCAAAGTTTGCTATAAGATTTCTGACCTTACCATCCTTGTCTCTTTCATCTATGATATAGGCATGTCTTTCATCCCATGGAGTATTTGTCACTTCTGCCATGATAACATCAACTTCTGAATCTGTTTCATCAAAACAATAGTAGAAGCTTACAGGGTTAAAACAATAACCCAAATACCTTAGATGGGTTAATAGTCTGATGGGGCCTTTCACTTTATATCCAACCTTTTCAAAGACCGTTTGTCTCACGGACTCATCCAAACTTACTTTTTCATCTCCATGATAGTCCTTGCGCATAAAGGATACGAGCGCAGGGCCATTGATGTTCCATAGCCATGACCTTTTGAAGGCACTGTCTATTGAATCAAGGTCCAAGTATGCCATAAACAATGGATAGGTGAAAAAATGATCAAAGGGCGTGAAACGGCGGTGCCTTATTGTTCCAGAGTATATATAACTTTTATTCAAAGAGCTCATAAAACTGCCCCAAGGTATTTGCACACATCAAGTGCGCTTACAACACCATCCTCGTGGAATCCATTTTGCCAGTAGGCTCCACAATAATATGTATTATTCTTCCCACTGATCTCATTCTTACGCTTTTGGGCCTCAATGCTAGACACAGTGAAAAGTGGATGATCGTAACTCAAGTGTTTTATGACCTTGGATTCATCCACCAAATCATTACTATTTAGTGAGACGCAAAAGGTTCTTTTGGATCTTAGGCTCTGTAATATGTTCATATTATAGGTGAGAGCAACCGGGCTTTCTTGATTCTCATCCAGTAGATAGTTCCAACTCGACCAAGCCATCTTACGCTTAGGAAGAATGGAATCATCAAAATGGAGCAGAGCCTTATTATTTTGATATCTGATAGAACTCAATATGTCTTGCTCTTCTGGTGTGGGCATCTCAAGCATTGCAAGGGACTGGTCACTATGAGTTCCAAAGATGATGGCATCAAACGTCTCAATATTCTGACCATCAGATCCAAAATGAACTGTAACAATATCATTTTCTCGTTTTACATTCTTCACAGGTGAGTTAAGTCTAATTTTATCTTCAAAGCCATGAACCATTTTCTCAACATATCTCTTTGACCCACCCTTTATCACCCACCAATTTGGTCTATCAACTATCTGTAGCAATCCATGATTTTCAAAGAACCTAATGAAAAATATCGCTGAAATATTCATCATCTTATGAGGGACCGTTGACCAGATTGCAGCTCCGATCGGTATGATATAATGTTTTATGAATTCTTCTGAATAGTTTTTAGAGGTTAGATATTCGCCCAGAGAGATTTCAGGAGTGAGACTCTTGAGATCAACTGATGCCTCAGAATTAAAGCGCCACATACTACGAAGCATCCTTATAAAGGAGGGACTGAATAGGTTTGACCTTTGAGCAAAAAGCCCATTCACGGAATGACCAGCATATTCCAGATCACTCTTTTCTGATTTGACACTAAACCCCATTCTGGTCAATTGCCGCTCTACACCAAGTTGATCAAGAAGTTTGATAAAATTTGGATATGTTCTTTCGTTGTATACTATGAAACCAGAGTCAATTGACCAAATATCTCCCTCATTTTCAATATCATGTGTATGCGTGTGACCTCCTATGTAGTCATTTTTTTCGAAAAGGGTTATGTCATGATCCTTATGCAAAATGTATGCACATGTCAAACCTGATATCCCGGAACCAACTATCGCTATCTTCATAATGTTTAATTTATCTTAAAGACCAATCTAGCTAGTCCCATTCTTGAGTTATCTTTTGAATCAATGAGATATCATAACCAACACCCGATAGTTTTTTTAAGATCTCTTCGTATAGGTCACCAGATAGAGAGGGCTCGCGCGCCATGATCCAAACATGCTTTCTTGAGGGAATGCCAATGACAGTATGGGTGTAATCCTGGTCCAGATCAATTATGAGGAATGGCATCTTGAAAGGCCAAAGGAATTGCATCATCCATTCTGCATTTGTCTCTTTATTTTTTATAAAACCAGTTGGATTATAAACTTTTTTTTCTCCACCGGGTGAATCTTGCATAAAAGTAAAGGTCGTCTCTATTGTTCCATTTTCTCCCAATTTATATGACTCGATCGCATTGGTCGCTCTTTTCTCAATAAAGGTGGGTATGTTTGCTATAACATACCAATCACCCATAAAACGACCTATGTCTACAAAATCAACTGTACTCATGTTTGAAGTATTACCTGAATCAGGGTCATCAAAACAACCTCTAAATAGAAAAGAAGAAAAAATAAGAATAGGATAAATTAAATATTTCAAAACAACACCCGATCAAGGAAGAACTGTGATATTCCTACGGGTTGCCTCCTGAATGACATCCTTGAAGATATTCACTATGCTTATCTTATTCATAAGCTCAATCGCAAAATCAGGTATCGATCCACCAGGATCTAAATACAAACGATAAGAAAGAATATATCTACCATCATCCAAAGGTTCAGCGGTCCAAAGGCCTGCCCCATAATCAAGGTAGATGGTATCCCTATGATTCTTATTGATCGCCTTGTTATCATATTCACCATTTTTTATCAGATACCAGTGTACGATCGATGTATTATCATGAGGTTTATAGCCAGTCGGACGTACTCTAAAAAAATATTCTCGATCCTTTATTATTGGCAGATCTATGGGGAGCAAGTGGTACCCATCTACCCAATCATTTTTTCTATTCATCTCTTTAAAGATAAAGGGGCCCGTACTATTGAAATAATTACCATAGTTTTTCACATCCATGACAATTTCTTGTATAATTGCAGTAGGGATACTTGTTCTTTGCTGGACCATGAAGGCCACCAAGCTCATATCATTTATGTTCTTTGTACTCAGTGTGATATCATCCTGTGTAGTGATCCGATTCCACCCATCATTGTTATGCAACATTTGAAATAGTTCGTCAGGTTTTTCGATCGATCTATCAGCAGATAAAACATTGTCTGCCAGAAAGAGAAATATGCATGATAGGATGACATTGATCATTTATTGCCTAGTCCTAGCCTATCGTTGACCCAATAGATCAGTGGGATGCTCAAGCCCCAAACAATAACAAGCATGATGGTTATATCCAGTAAATCCTCATTAAAATAGATCGCGCCGATCTTCTCTCCTGCGCTATATGCCAAAGGACCAAATATCCCTCCCAATAAAAATGCTAGAATCCATCGTCCCTTGAGCCATGCCATTGAATGATTTACCATTGCAGCAAATCCACACCACATAGCTGTGATCCATAATGGGGCAATGATAATATCCTGACCATAGAGGCCATTGTATGAGAGCATGCCTGAGGAGGCCATCAATGTGTCAACCAGAGTCCCCACGAAGGCAAAGATAATCACAAGCTTTATCTCTGCATTATTTGAAGAATTAATATAAAAATGAAGTATAAGAAATAGCAACATTGAAAGGGGGCCAATATACTCTAGGCCACTTGTTGCACCCAATACACAGGCCCACCAACTCAATTTAAATCCTAGAATGTTAAATATTTTTTTCATTTGAATATATTATTTTATATAGTTTAGATACGAATCATGTATAACAAAAATTGAGCGCTATGAGTATTATTTATTTTTGTTTCTTACAATGATCGTAACTACCATCATTATGGTGTAAAACACAATGCCTATCAATAGCATTATCAAGAAGTAATACGGCCATTCAGGCATCAAGAGGGTGAAATTTACGCCCTCAGGCTTCTCAAAAGTAAACATGTAATTACTTCCGAGTAAAAAATTGACAATGATTATTATCACAACAAGCATTGATGTCCATTTAATTGCATTAAAATAATCTTTCCATTGTGGGAGATAACCATCCAACACAATACTTATCATCACAAAAATAACAAGCCCATGCGCAAAGAAATAGTGTATGGACACATAGATATGCTCCATCTCAGACAGATTGGTGTTAACGAATGCAAATAATGACCCACCAAACCCTGCAAAAAAGAACCAATTCTTCAATTCTCTATTTTCTTGATAACGGGCATAGACCGGAATCAACAAGGCAGATATATAGCACATCTCCATTGGCAAGGATGTGGCAAGAGACCAGATATCATAATACACCATATAGATCTGAAAAACGACCTCATTAAAGATAACCAAATAACCGATTGTCTGTATGATGATCAGCTTGACCCTATCTGTGCAATAACCATAGACCCAGGCCACTGCAATGCAGAGCACCGTACTTATCATTCCGTAGATCACATGTTGACTAGGTAATGAGATGACTATGTTTATTATGTCATTTATCATTTATCTGAATATGATCTATAAAGAGAATAATTTCTGAACCTTGAGATAGACTTGGCCATATGCCTCTTGCCACTTGGAGCCTTCTCTATCATAGGATCTGCTGGTACCAATATAAAATATCGTAAATGGACCTGGTTGATAACTGATCAGGGGCTGTATGTCAAAGGAGTCATAATAGTCATGGTATTGAGCGACCAGTCTCATATTTAATGCTGCTGTTGCCTGATATTCAAATCTTGTTCGGGCAATAAGATCAGAATAAACCTCTTTACCAGTATCAAAATTGGTTGACCTTGACTGATCTAACTTGAAATTGAATTTGAATTCATTGCTCGGTCTAAGGTTCAATTCAAATCCAAAACTGATGTTTCTTGCCTGATAGGGATCATCTTCTCTAATGATCTCCGTGCCAAACTGAGGCTCAAACTCTATGGATATTTTTTTTGAAAAAGACTTTTCAAACTCAAACATAAGCCTGTAATTATTTGGAAAAAATTCACCTTTATAGTATTCCCACTCTGCAAGCAGCGTTATATCATACCCAAACTGTCCTTTCATTTGACCATTATGGCTCAAGAATAGCCAATCTTGGAATTTGGCCCAATCGTAAAAAAATATGCGCCCAGTTGCAAACCAGAAATACATCACCTCGAATGATCCCTTATCAGGATAAAGGATCTTGCCTCTTGTGAATGTCAGGTGCCTTTTATCATTGAGGTCTATGTAGCCATTATCTGTTCTAAAAGTTGGTGAACGCTCAACATACATCAGAGTCATTCCATCATTTCGTTTTCGATTCTCAAGGCTAAAATAAAAACTATGGCCTGCGTATGACTCCCCATCAAAATCAGATGTGAGGGAGTCTTTTCCAAATAGATGCCCATTGATGGATGAGGAAATTGCAGTGTCAACTGGCTCAGAGGTATTTGATAAAAAGAGCTGCCAGTCCATTTGCAGGCTATTACTAAAACGATAGACACCATCCACCCCTCCCATGGTTCCAGATCCATCTTTATATCTTCTGTCAGACAACACGCCTCCTATGTATGACCCCTCATTGATCGAATGCTTCGCTCGAAATATATGTGTATTGCTCTCACCTAGATTTTCAGTGGTTCCACCAAAATCACTGAACGGAACAATGAAAGTACTGTTCTGGTCCAAAGATCCCAAGTAACCATACTGGGTATTCCCATATTGGCCCAGCACCTTCGCGGCCATAAGTGGCTGATTGATCGAGCGAGTATACACAGCACGTACCTTGGGCTTCCATCCAAAGGACCCCGTATTAAAGAGATCGACACCTTCATTAAAGAAGGGCCTTGTCTCAGGATAGGATATAGCGGTCTGGCTATTGATGTCTATCTCTGTCTCATTTGATTCAACTTGACTAAAGTCAGGATTAAAGGTCACCTCTGCGGTTGCGGTCTTGCCTATGGGCAAGGAGATACCAAGACCAATATTATTTGAAAATGAATCCTCATATGACCCTACCAGACTTGGTAATACCTCAATGGGTGGCTTGACATCAATGCCCTTTATCCCCTTGAGATGACCTATCTGGCAAATATCACATCTATTATTTCTATCAATGGGGACCCATGAATCAATTCGTTTACTGTCCTGCCTAGGTACGACCCTAAAGAAATTTATCCTCCAATGAAATTCACCTACATTTGCTGTTCTAAAGGTAGAAAATGGGATCGCCATCTCAACCTCATAGCCGTCATCCTTGATCCGGCCGGAAGAATTCCATATCGCGTCCCAATCATTACGCTCGCTCTCACCAAATTTTTGTCCATCGGACTGATTGCCATAGGGATTACAGGAAAAAAAATACGCAGCAACACCATCATTCCTGGGGTCGATAAGCACACCAATGTGATCATCGTCTGATATGTCATCTCGCTTTGACTGGTTTGCCCTTATCGATCCTTGATCATCAAATGCATTGAAGGCAATATATAAATACTTGCTGTCATAGGTTACATGCACCTTTGTTTGTGCTGCTGCTGGAAGATTTTCACCAGGCATTATCTCAACAAAGTCACCTATGGTCTTTGCACCTGCCCATTCAGACCCATCTATTACTCCGTCAATGATGATGGAGTTAGATACGGTCTTGAGATCGATCGTCTTTTCTGACCTTAGAGTTGAAAAGAAGGCGATGACGATCATGATCGAAGTCTTATTTAGCATATGATCTCTATTGAATTGTCATGGCAGACAATCGCATTCCTATTTTGCATCAATTTCAAAATCAATCGTGAATATGTCATTTATCATCCGGTCACCTATGTCAGGATAATACTGGACTGATCTATATGTTATGTCATAGAGCGTCCTATCAACCTTCATCTCTCCAGTGGCAGATGCCGAAACATCATCATGGTTGATATTACAAGCAAACTCTATTGGGTGCGTCTTGCCTTTGATGGTCAGATCTCCATTAATGATCATTTCATTATTTTTTAATAGGGCATTGCCTAGATGGAAATAAGATTCAGGATGGTTTTCCGTATCAAAAAAATCTTCTGAATGGAGATGGCCTTCTAATTTTTCTCCCCAAGGGCTATCCTTTATGTCCATGACCTTGATCGTCCTCATATCCACAATGAACTCACCAGACACCGGTCGATCATTCTTTAACACTACAACACCTTTCTTCAGGTTGACATATCCCCAATGTGAACCCGTTAGTTTCTCTGCTACCCAACGCAAACGAGAATTTTCTAGGTCTATCGTCAATGTTCTTCCTTCGCTACAGAACAGTAATGATGTAAGAATCAAGAAAATAAGATATTTTTTCATAGCTAGAATCTAAGTGATCCATAAAAAAATAGCCCCAATAATGGAGCTATTTTTAAATCATATGAACGATCGTTCTATTCTGAAAGCGCCTGGTCAACGATCATAAGTATGTCAAGGACGTCAATGGTGCCATCCAGATTCATATCCGCATTCTCGATCTGTTGATCATCCAGTTCAATATGACCAACAACATAATTGACCGTTACTATGACGTCCAAAATGTTCACGATGTTATCAAAGTTTAAATCTCCAAAATCAATATTAAGTGGTGTGACCGCTCCAGGTGGAAATTGAATTCTATCTATCCATGCGCAATCCTCTCCAGAGCTCTGTCCATCATCTTTCTCATATACCCATCGAAGCATATGCTCACCAACAGGTAGGTCCACACTATATTCATTCCAGTCAGTGTCTCCACCTATGACAAGTTCCTGAGACTGGTCATTAATATAAAATTCAAGATAATCATATATGGTCCCTGTGGTCCCCTGCTCAGAAGAAGATTTAGACCAAAATTGAATATCTCCCTCATACAATACATTGATCATCATGGAAAGTTCAGATGTTTGACCATCATCTATATCACCAGAACGTGCAGAATAATTTCCTGAATATGCATCCATGTCAATTGTCCAGTCCGCATTGCCTTCATGGTTCCAATCAAAGGATGTAAAATTAGCTGTCTCAAAATCCTCAAGCATGATTCCAAGAGTAATGGGGACAGGGAAGACATTCTCATAGGGTGTATTGAGGGAGCCAATGGTCAGTGCTAGGAGTGAAGAAGATCCGATCGGTGCGTCATTGGCAGCAGTTATCTCAATGGATACATTGATCTCATCACCGATATCCCACCAGTAATCATTGTCACTAACTACGTTACCTATGGTCAAATACGCATCACTGGTCGTAGCATCAAAAGTAGGATAGCCAACAGGAGAGTTGCCCACATTTAATAGGGTGACCTGCATAGTGATCGACTCACCAGGATCAAGCGTGCCATTGCCATTGTCAATTAGGTTCGATGATACCAGCAAATAAGAAGGGGCCTCTACTGAGACTTCAGTATCATATTCCCATTCCTCCGTTTCACCCATTGCTGTTACCAATAACGGAATGCTCGATCCATCTTCCACATTCCAACTGACCTCCAACTCAAATGGCCCGACAGAAACCTGACCTCCAGCCTCGACTGATTCATGCGCGATTGCATCTGTGAGGATATTGATCATCGATCCTTGATGCGAAATGGTAAATGATAGGTCACCAGAAGGATCTTGACCTACATTTTCAAATACGGTATAGAAACTACCTGACTCACCATAATCCAAGACCCCATCATCCCCTCCACTGACAATGAAATCCTCTAGGAGCATGTATGCTCCATCTGGAGCGATAATATTCAGAGTGGTCTCATAGGGTATCTTATTGTAGGCTGTCACAACAAGGTCAAGCTCGCCTGGAACATCCAATGCAGATTCAAATACAAGATCTATGGACCCTGATTCATCCGTATGGCCGTAGGCCAAAAGTTGCCCCTCTACTGATACCGCAGCAAGCGCCCCGCTCACACCTGTATCAATGCTTAATTCTGTTGTACCTATAATGATGACCCCAGTGTGACTGACCTCCATCTCAGTTGGAGTATCAGATCGAACTACAACTGAAGGGTCTCCGAACAAGGTCCAGTAGTAGGTCTCGTCATAGCCTTGCGATCCATAGCTATCGTTCATTTGGTTCATGCCATTGAATGATAGACCACCAAAAGTTCTCTTCGCATTATCAGAGTATGATTCAACAAAAATGGCATTCATCTCATCCTGGCCTTCCATGGGAGGATTCCAGGCCTGATTGACCGTTGACATAAGAGTTGCTATTGCACCAGTAGGCGTTCCATCAGACTCACTGGTCGCACGGAGCCAGGTCTCAGCGTAACAGGTCCCTTGGTGAAACTCTCCATTTACACAGGCAACAGACCAGATGAAGGGCCACATGCCCCCATTCTCCAAATTATTGACATCAGTATTATTCATAGGACAACCATTGCCCCAGGATCCATTGGAACCATGGCCTGTATAATTAATGATCGATCTCCCTTCATTTATTGCGGCTTCTCCATCAGCAACTGTACCGTCTGGGTCATACACTTGATCAACCTCATTGTATGTGTAGCCTAATAGGAGATCTCGAATATTATCCATGTGCTCATCATCATCTTCACCATCATCACCCGGGCCCTGGTTTGATGCAAAGCCTGAGCCTTTCTTGTACCACTCACCTGTTGGATCTGGGGCCATCTCATATGAAATGGTCCTGTTGACCATCGTTTCCACGTGCTCACCGGTCTCAGCCGAGAAACGGCCAATGATCAGGTCTGGGTAGTAGTCATCACCTGCAACGAATGTGAGTGAGTTATCAGATGGGCTGTTTGACCCTGCTCCATTTGAACGACGGATGGTCTCTATTTGTGCGATGTCTCCTACCAGTAGGACAAATGCGATTCCATTCTCATAGTACTGGTCCTCGATAAATTGGGCCATGTCATCCTCATTGCCTATATCTGCAATATCCACCATATCAGTCGGGATGCCCTTGTAGTTCTTCCAATCAACAAAGGTCTGCATCTCATCCATGAAATCGCCATAGCTGATCACCAGCATCGGGCCCTGTTCACCTAAGACCTCATACCTCTCGTCCTCTGGATAATTGAGAAAATGATCTCTATACATATGCTCGAATTCTCTAGAATCTACATTTGGTGGGCGCTGGGTCAAGGCATTGACCTGACTGATCCCATTTTGTTGAATCGAAATATCGATCTGTGTAAATATCCTAAGTGTACGTTGAACAGGATTATATTGAATGGGCTGCAATACGATCGTCTGACCTCTGAGTGACCTAAGGATATATGGCTCCCGTAAAAAAGCGATCTCAGCCGGGTAGAACTCATCTAGCTCATAGGGCTTTCCAAATGTGTATGGGACGGTTGATGGGTCGACATCACGGGTCAGATTACCTTTCGATGGTTCAATATCTGATACTTGGATATCTATGAATTGAGTCTCCAAGATCGATAATTCCATATGCCCAAGATCTGGTATGATAATGGAACGAGCCATTCGGGGTAAATTTGGAGCACCCTGCTCTAGGATAGGTACACCACCAGGGAAGCTGATCCTATTTTTTCCATTCTGGAGTAGTTCATTGGAATAGCCTTGAAATTGAAAGGATATCTCAATATTATTCTCTGATATCACATTCACATCCCAATCAGGTTCAGTTGGTCGAGTGGCTCCTAGGTCCACCCACTCTGAGGCAAATAGATTCGCCGTAAGGATGAATACCGCAACCAATAATGTATTATATGATCTCATAACGCTAATTTTTGAATTATTATGTTCTCTCTATAAAAACGTTCTACACGAAGGCATAACTCAATCAACAACCATAAATATAGCCTATTATCACACCCAACTTCAAGCCTTCCATTTCAGCCAGTGTTCTATCTTCTCATTCACAATGTCCAACTCCTCTGTTCTCTGCCGTTTTGCTAATCCATTGGCATAAATATTTAGCTTATGAACAAGCACCTCTTTGGCGGATCTTGATTGAGACCCTGTGAGTGAAGCTGATCCCAGTAGCTTTTCAATTGACTTGATACGATACTGCTCTATCCCACCTCTGACCCTTGAGAGTTGGTCAGAGTGGCCACCGTATTTTTTGATCAGTGGTCGATCTAGAAAAAATACAGAAAATTTTGATGTGATACGTAACCACAGGTCATAATCTTCACAGACTCTTAGTGACTCATCAAAAAGGCCAACACTATCAAAGACCTCTTTTTTGATCAACACAGATGAGGGTGATACCCTACAGATATCAAGACACTTCTCAAATATCTCGCCGCCATACTTTTGATGCTTTTTCATTTGATTGACACGGACTCCATTTCTGATCCAGATCTCATTTGTATGACAAAATCTTGTCCCTGGACCTTCTACGATAGATCTTTCCTGCTCCTCTAGTTTTTTCGGCATCCATTCATCGTCTGAATCCAAAAACGCGACCCAAGAACCAGCCGAGGCCTTGATCCCTTTATTTCTTGCTCTACTGACCCCAGAGTTGGATTGGCGAATATATTTTATTGATGGATGGGAGCCCAGTAGCCACTCTCTAGTACCATCGGATGACCCATCATCAACGACAATGATCTCAAGAGGTTTACGGGTCTGACCCTCTACAGATTCAATTGCTCTTTTTAGGAGATGTTTTCTATTGAAAGTAGGAATGACAACAGAGATATTCAAAAAAAGGATACCCCCTATTTATTGAAAGAGGTGATGTCCATATATCTCTGAGGGGTCATCATTGGGGTCAAGGGGATATATCATGAATTGATATATATAGTTTTTTGGTTCTATCTGATATTTGGCCAAAGGCTGAGCTCCCCAACTATCCTCACCACCAACGCCCATTTGCAAGTGGTCTATGTCAAGATGAATAATATCATTCTCTTTAAGGTCTGTGGTATGCATTCCTTTTTTTTGTCTTCTTGCATTCATTATACCATCTGGTCGATCTCTCATGAATCCATCATCATAGTCCTCTGGAACAAAGTGACTGGCGTTGAATGAAAGTAACCCTGTGATCATGATTCCATGACCCATGTCATTCCTTAGTGTTGCCCACCTCACATCGGTCTTGTTACCGTTCTCTTGTGGACGAACATATGGGTGATATTGTTCTGATACCTTCCCAGAGAAAATATCAACTCTGGAACTTGCCTTACGATCCCAATAACTCTCATGCGGCCCGTTACCAAACCAAGTGAGATCGTCATACTCATTTGGTATGGTCATTCTCATTCCAAATTTTGGTAGGTTGGGCAGATTTTTCTGAGCTGGTTCAATTCTGTGAGTGACAATGATCCTCCCATCTCCATAGATATTGTAACTTATTTCTCCTGAAGAGGCGATGTCTGGATACTGAACTGAAACACGTACTCCAACAAAGGTATTACCCTCAATGATCTTGATCTGAGATAGGGTCTGGTTCTCTGATGCCCTCTTCCAAATGCTAGACCGCTTGGCCATATTGTTTCCATAGTCATTGTCAGTGGGAATTCTCCAAAAATTGGGTGTTGGACCCTCAACGATGTGATCATTACCATTGGCAACCAATGACACAATGGTCCCCGTCTTCTTTGAGATCACAACTCTGAGGTCTTTTGCATTTATCTCAACTCTCTCATCAGAGTCGATCACACTATCAATTGGAGGTGTATTATCATCAATTGAGGGGCGGGAGTCTCTTGACGATCTGAGTATGGTCTGGTAATTCACCAGTGGCAGCTGCTCCCAGGCCACAAGATGTCCTGCGTCCAACAATCCTGTTTTATTCTTCAGTCTGAACTCGATCTCCAAAAAGTATTCTTTTAGTGGCTCCATGACAAGATCTTTCACAGGAACTTTTACATGACGACTTTCTTGAGGCATCATACCTAGGTTGCCAAGTATACCAGATCGAATCGTGCTCCCGTCTGATCTCAATTTCCATTTTATGATATACTCGTCTGAATTTGTGAAAAAATTCTCATTCTTTATCTTGATAAGAAATTCATTTAGGCCAACAGGTTCAACCAGAAAATTCTGATAGACCTTTCGAACCTCATGTAAATGTGGATTCGGTCTCCGATCTGGTTGTACAAGACCATTGATCAAAAAATTACCATCGCTCGGTGTATCTGGTGGACCAAAGTCCCCACCATATCCAAAATAGGTCTCTCCATTCTCTGATGTTTTTTCCAAGCCTTGATCTACCCAGTCCCAGATACAACCTCCCTGTAGTTGAGGCTCTTTTCGTATCAGGCTCCAATAATCTTCCATACCACCAAGGCTATTGCCCATTGCATGCATGTACTCACACATTATGAGAGGCCTCGTATGCCTATCCTTTGCCCATCTGCTCAACCATTTCACACCAGGATACATTGGTGAATAGACATCCACATGGTCCTGATCTCCTGCCCTCTCATAGTGAACGGGCCTTGACGGGTCTCGCTGACGAATCCAATCAGAGCAAGATACAAAATTGACACCATCACCACCTTCATTGCCCATGGACCACATGATTATGGATGGATGGTTCTTGTCACGCTCTACCATTCTCTGAATTCTGGTTAGATGTGCGATCTCCCACTGTGGATCATTTCCAAGGGTCCTGTCAGGGTGGTAGCCCATTCCATGGCTCTCGATGTTCGCCTCATCGATCACATAGAGGCCGTATCGATCACATAGATCATACCAATAGGGGTCCGTAGGATAGTGACTGGTACGTACTGTATTAATATTGTACTCTTTCATCAATTTGATGTCTCTCTCCATCAGTTCCTTGCTTATGACATGACCGGTCAACGGATCATGCTCGTGCCTATTCACGCCCTTGATCAGAACAGGCTGACCATTAACAAGGAATTGTCCATTTTTTACCTCAATGGTACGAAAACCGATCTGCTCGCTTGTGCTTGCGATCGTACGCATCCCCTTCTTCAGTGTCACCACAAGCTGATATAGATGCGGCTTCTCAGCCGTCCAATGGTCCACATCCGATATGTATTTATACACCTCATGCTTGATCCGAGATCTTGGTTGCATATTCACATCATCTTTCTTTCTGAGTATGCGTTTACCCTTTGGGCCAAACAATTCAACAAGCACGGATACGAGCTCCCTTTTATTGGTCCCATTAACAATATCCATGTCCACTTGTAACTTTCCATCTTGAAAAGACTCGTCCAGCGGTGTCTTGGCCCAGAGATCAGCGACCCTTATCCTAGGCTCAGCAAATAGGCTTACGTCCCTCTCAATACCACTGATACGCCAAAAATCCTGGCACTCCAAATAGGTTCCATCAGACCATCGGTAGACCTCTAGAGCGACCAGGTTATTTCCCGTTTTGACATACTCAGTAATATCAAACTCCGCAGGAAGTTTGCTTCCTTGGCTATAACCAACCTGATGACCATTGACCCAAATAAAGAACGCAGACTTGACCGCTCCGAAATGAATGATGATATCGCGACCTTCCCAGCCTGAGGGGATCGTGAATTCTTTTCGATAGGAACCTACGGGGTTATATCCTTCTGGTATTCTTGGTGGATCGGGATCATAGGAGAACTCGTATGGATGATTTAAATAGATAGGGACACCGTAGCCATTCAACTCCCAATTGGATGGTACATCTATGTCACTCCAATCAACATCATCAAAATCCGTTCTGAAAAAATCAATTGGCCTATCAGATGGGTCCCTGACCCAATTGAATTTCCAATGCCCATTCAGTGATCTGAAATACCTGGAACGGGACGGATCATCAGATATCGAAAGTTGTCTGGATTCAAAGTTGAACAATGTAGCCCTTGCAGGCATCTTACCGATCTCTACAATGGATGGGTCTTGTATCTCAGAGGGAATATTTGATGATAGGGCCATATCTAGAGCGAGGGTCAATATCAGGGCCTTGATACAAAGGGATCTCATCTTATCATCAGAATAATCTATCAGGATATGCTCCCTCATCTATTAGGTCTTGCACCTGCTCAATGACATATGGCTTGTCCTCCTTGTATGTCACACCAAACCAACTCGAGCCCGTTCTCAGAACTTTTACATTTTTTGTTTCAGTCTGTATCAGTGCATTTATCACCGACGGGATCAAGAACTCACTCTTCATTTCCTCGCCCTCGTTTTCAAGAAAATCCTCAAACATGGATCTCAAATGACCAAAGAGATCTGGTGTGAACCCCCATACATTCATGGACACAGGCTCGGTACCATCAAGTTCAATGTCACGATCTGACGACACGCCCCCACCAATCCTTTTTAGTTCCCCGGTCTCAATGACGGTAGCCAAAAGGTCATTATCTACAGTACAGAGTCCTCGGGTCACTCCTCCAAAATCAGATAGGGTATTACCCAACTCAAAGGCCACCATTGAAAATGAGTCTCCACCATTGTGGTAGTAGTCTGCAACGATCTCGTATGACTCAAGACCATAAAAATCGTCACCATTTATGGCAACAAATGGCTCATTGATAAGTCCCGCTGCGGTAAGAATGGCGTGACCCGTACCCCAAGGCTTTAGTCGACCCTCGGGACATTTGAAATCATTCGGAAGGTCGTTTAGCTCTTGAAAGGCGAATTCAACTTTGATACTCCCTTCATATTTATCAGTGATCTGGGACCGAAACTCTACCTCAAATTCTCTTCTGATGATAAATACGACCTTACTAAACCCAGCCCGGATGGCATCGTATACAGAATAATCAATGATCGTCTCACCATTTGGTCCTACCGGATCTAATTGTTTAAGGCCTCCATAACGAGACCCCATCCCTGCCGCCATGATAAGGAGTGTAATATCTTTCATCTCAATCTTTCCTGTAATTATCCTATGAAGTTAATACTTTGGTCCCTTCATCTGCATTTATCAAAGATGCCTTGCCGCCAACTGATTCTATTGCATCTGCAACCGACTGCGGATCATCTGGTGCATAGGCGAACATGCAGCCTCCTCCTCCAGATCCATTTATCTTGCAACCGATCGCGCCTGCATTGGCAGCGGCGGAGATCATTGTTTCGATCTTGTCTGTGCTGACGCTCAAGTGGTCTCTAAGTATCGAATGATGTTGATCCAACAATGAACCAATAAGCTCATGGTCTAGCTCACTTCTATCTAACTCTGACCTTGCCTGTCTAAGTAGGTCCCTATTCTCGATCGTGCAATGGAACAAGCTTCTCTCATGATCATTCAATGAGGATAGGTCCAGGTCATGGCCACAGGAGTTCAGATCAAATCCTGTATTGAGGGGTCTTATCTTATTCATTATATCAAGTCTCATGTCTCTGCAATGTGATAGGATGGTGAGCGTGTCCTTTTGATCGCCAGAGTCACCAAGGACAAAATGTCCAAGTGATGCGTCCAATACCTCAACAGATATCTCTGGATCAGACTCAAGATACACCACGCTCCCTATGGCAGTTGAATACTGGTCCATCATGCCTCCAGGCTCTTCAAATTCTTCTACTTCGGCCTTGTAGGCAAGCTCTCCGATCTTCTCATTTGACCATTTCGATGGGGAGTCTGCCACTTGGGATAAGAAATTTATCCAACTTACAACGATCGCCGAAGAACTACTCGTTCCGGCCTTTATTGGTATGTCGCTCCTGATCTCACATTCAAACCCATTGGAAAACTTGAGGCCTTCTTTCCTACAGACATTGATGCCACTCCTGAAATAGTCTCTCTGCCTTTGATAGCCCGTATCATTTATCAAGAATCTTTCCGTCTCCGAAATGTCAGGCTTGTGAATAATGACCTCCTTATCCATTCTTCTTTCACCAACTATTTTTGCTCTTAGAGAGATCGCCATGGCGATCACAGGCAGTCCAAGGTAGTCCTGATGCTCGCCAAAGAGGCATATTCTGCCTGGGGTACTTACTTCCAAATCTTGACCAATCCCACCGAACTTGCGATACTAAGTGAGCAGACGAATAGGCCCGGATAGATATTCCCATAGATCAATTGCCCTACACCTAGTAACAAGGAATAGACTGAAAAAGAGCCCAGTAACATCATCAATATCCCCTTCGGAACTGGCCACGGCTCAATCGATGGACCGACAGAGAATCTCCTCCATCCTGGGCCTCCAGGATTCACCTTCTCCACAAAATCTCTTAGCGTCTTTTCATCCTCAGGAGGACTGAAATATGCGGCCAGTATCCAGGCGACAGTGGTGATGAGAGTACCGATTACGATCTTTGACCAACTCTCCATCTCCAGACCAGAGAAATTCAAAAATCCTGCGACGCACAGGGAGCTTACCATCGCAACGATCTCAGTGAAGGCATTTATCCGCCACCAAAACCAGCGAAGGACATAGATCAGACCCGTTCCAGCACCGATCATCAACAATAGTTCAAATGCCTGCCCTGCGTTGGTAAGGACAAGACCAAGACCAGCACCAAGGATGATAGAAAATGCAGTAAAGATCCGTCCTGCCATGACCAATTCGGTCTCCGATGCATTTGGCTTCAAAAAACGATGATACAGGTCGTTCACAAGGTAGCTTGCACCGAGGTTCAACTGGGTTGACATGGTGCTCATGAATGCAGCGATCAATGAGGCCGAGACGAGTCCAAGCAGTCCTGAGGGAAGCAAGGTTAGCATGGCCGGATATGCAACATCATGGCCCAGCTTATCTGGTGGCAGATCAGGGAAGGCCTTTTGGATGTCTGATAGTTCAGGAAAGATGACCAATGATGCAAGAGCTATGAGTATCCAGGGCCATGGCCTCAGGGCATAGTGTGCAATATTAAACAGCAGGGTAGCGCCTATGGCATTTGATTCATCCTTTGCTGAGAACATTCGCTGGGCGATGTATCCTCCACCCCCTGGCTCGGCACCAGGGTAGTAACTTGCCCACCACTGTACAGCAAGAGGTACCAGGAGCACTGGCACCCAGATATTTGGGTCCGATAGATCTGGAAAGAGAGAGAGCTTGTCGATCACATTGGAGTGGACGATCAGACTCGAGAGCCCCCCTATCTCAGGGAGACCCAATATGTAGATCGTCGCCCATAATGAGCCGATCATTGCAAAGGTAAATTGCAAGAAATCCGTTATGATCACCGCCTTTAATCCTCCTAACATGGAATAGGCTAGCGTGATGGAGCATGCAACGGTAAGCGTAAGCCAGCCAGGAAGACCTAGAACTATCTCACCAAATTTGATCGCGGCCAGGCTCACTGCCCCCATGACAAGGACATTGAAGACCAGACCAAGATATAGTGCACGAAAACCTCTAAGAAAGGCAGCCGTCTTGCCTCCATATCGCAGTTCATAAAACTCAATGTCCGTCAGCACGCCCGAGCGGTGCCAGAGCCTCGCGTAGACAAAAACAGTAAGCATGCCAGTCAAGAGGAAGGCCCACCATGCCCAATTCCCAGAGACACCATCTCTCCGCACAAGGTCAGTGACAAGGTTTGGGGTGTCCGTTGAGAAGGTCGTCGCCACCATGCTGATGCCCAACAACCACCAGGGCATATTCCTCCCAGCAAGAAAGAATGATCTCCTATCACTCCCCGCATTTTTGGATGCCCAGACCCCGATGAACAGGGTGAGGAGGAAATATGTCGCAACTATGTACCAGTCCAATGAAGATAATATCATTGTCCTACGCTCGCTCGTTCAAGCCAAATATGGGTTTATTATTCTTCCACTTTCCACGGGTGAAATCAGGGATCTTGACAGCGGCGCTTCCCAAACGTATCGATCTCTCGCTCAGTGGCGATACCACACTCATACTGGCAGCGTCATAGACATCGATCACCGGGTCCGCTCCCTTCAGGGCCTCAATGAATGCTCTGAGAATGAAAAAGTCCATCCCCCCATGTCCTGAGCCTGCGGCCTGGTCTTGGAAACGCTTCCACAGAGGATGGTCATGGTCCTTGAGATATTGATCTTCATCATCCCAACGATGTTCATCCTTGCTGACTCCCTCTATGTATATAGAGCGAGCATCCTTCTGCCAGATGCCTCGTGTCCCCTGGACCCTGAAATTAAGAGAATAGGGTCGCGGGTTATTGGTATCATGGCTGAGCATGATCGTCTGACCCTGTTGACATTTGATCACAGTGGAAACGATGTCTCCACATTTAAAATCCACTGACGCGTTAGGATGGTCATCACCTCCCTTGTCCACGATATATTTATGTAGGCCCCGTGTCTGTGTCGCTGTTGATGTTAGATGGATCATTCGGTTGCCACGGTTAATGTCCAGCATTGGACTGACTGGTCCTAGACCATGGGTCGGATACAGATCTCCGTTACGATCGACCGAGTGCTGTGTCCTCCACCTCGCCTCAGAATATCCCTTCTCGCCAAACTCAACGCCACCTCCATATGGACCAACCCCATCATTGAACTTCACATGTCTCAGATCATGCTGGTAGCCTCCCTGGCAGTGGAGTAACTCACCAAACATGCTCTTCCTGACCATGTTAAGTACCGCCATGACATCGCGACGGTAGCATACATTCTCCATGATCATGCACAACTTTCCCGTCCGCTCTGAGATATTTACAAGATCCCAACACTCATCCACGGTCAGCGCGGCGGGCACCTCTGTCCCAACATGAATACCGGCCTTCATCGCCGCGATGGCCATGGGATGGTGCCACTCCCATGGCGTTGCAATATAGACACCGTCGAGGTCCTCATTCTTGACCATATTTCGAAAATCCTCATCATTCTTCTTGTAGACCCTAGGCTCTGGCCTGCCAGCGTCCCTTATTATCTTTAATGCTGAATCGATCATTCCATCATCTATGTCACATATCGATGGGATCTCAACCTCAGGGTATTTTGCGGCTAGCCATAGCATCCACTGTCCCCTCATTCCCGTGCCAATGATGCCTAGCCTTACCCTATTCTTCATTCGAGATGAGAAGAGGGCCTGGGGCATGACAGCTGCAGCTCCCCCAGCTACGGCTGTTGTCTTCATGAACTCTCTTCGACTTATCTTCTTTGCCATTAGATACTCCTATTTTTTTCCATGGTCATTTGTCCTGAATAACTTGAAAGATGGGATGCTCCTCCACCCAAACCCTGGTCCCTTCCATTTTACATCAAGAGATTGTTGTCCACCTCTTTCAAAATAATCGACCTTTATCCTATGGAGTCCGGTCTCTAGAGGGATCTCACCCTTGACCATCTCCCGGCCATGGAGACCATCGTTGTCAACAATGGGAAATCCATCTATGGATAGACGTGACCCATCATCTGAGATCGTTTGGAATTCATAGGTCCCCTTTTCATCGATCTGCAGGTATCCAAAAAAGGAATGACCAAAATCATTCTCCCGACCCTCATCGATCGAAAGATCAATTGATATTGACTCGTCTACTGGTGACCCTTTGACCATTTGATCACAATTCTCCCACTGGCCCAAGTAGGTCTTTTTACTTAGCCCATTTCCATCGCTCAATAGCTCTATCGGGACTGTAACTATGCGGCTAGACTGCCTACCTTCCATGGTGGCCTTCACGTTCAACATTTCAGGACCATCAACTCTGAATGGACCTTCATAATCAATAAAATTGATGATCTGTTCCGTATTATTTCCAAAGGCGTAATGCAATTGAGAGAATCTAGCATCTGGTGTGATGGTCACATTTGCATGGCCATCATTTATCATAATGCCCACCATGGGGTCGTCAAGGTAAGGCAGTACGGGTATCTTGAACACGTGTACCGGTGCATTACCCAGCACCGCATGGATCTCGTTTGGAATCTCGATGACAAGATCACCGCGAACGTTTCTCCAATTCAATTTTCTTTTCTTTCCAAGATGAGTGATCTGTTCATTTCCAGTGCCACTGATTCCTCTGATGACCAGTCTCCCCTGCGGAATTTTCTCAATGAAGGCAAAAAGATATCTTCTATTCTTAGAAAGAGTAAACCTTACATTTCCTGACCTGACCTTACGGTCGATGGTCGTTCCATATATTGACTCTCCATTCTTTTCTAGCCATGAGCCTATGTCTTCCAAACGATTGACCATGATATCCGGGATCGTGCCATCGGCCCTAGGGCCAATATTCAGAAGGAGATTACCACCCCTACTTACAATGTCAACAAGCATACGTATCAATTCATCGGACGTGCTGTAGTCCTCCGGTCCTTCATTCCTATTATATCCAAAGGATCTTCCTATTCCGCGACACTCCTCCCATCCACGATCTATGAATTCCTCATCAATTTGACCGGAGGATGGATCATATTCAGTAGAGTAGTATCCTCCATGTTTGAATCTTGTCTCTCCCCCCCATCGATCATTGACAACGACATCATCCGGAGCATTGGACTCATTATACAGCCAGGCCAAGAACTCCTCACTCTTCCACTCCTTGCTGTCTCTGTCCCATTCACCATCAGAGAATATGATGTCTGGCCGGTAACGCTGTACCACATCCTTGAACTGGGGTAGCATGTATTCATCCACATAGTTTTTCACATTATCTGGATAGTCAGGATGGTCCCACTCATAGAGCGAGTAGTAGAGACCCGATCTAAGGCCTACTTTTTTTACAGACCGATCTAGATCTCCCAACAGATCCCTGCCTGCTGCACCACTTACAGAGTTGTATCCCTTGCTTTGCTCACTAGGCCACAGACAAAAACCGTCATGGTGTTTTGAGGTAAGGACCACATATCTTGCGCCTGATCGTTTGAAAAGTTCGGCCCATTGATCCGGGTCATAATCAGTTGCCTTGAAGAGATCCATGAATTGCCAGTAAGAAAGGTCCTTGCCGTAATTTTCCTCGTGATATCTCAACCGGGCAGTGTCACCATTGTTCAGACCATTCAAATACCACTCTGCATAGGAATCTTTAGGACCCCATGCCGGTACCGAGTAGAGACCCCAATGAATGAAGATCCCAAATTTTGCATCCTTGAACCACTCTGGGGTCTGGCGAGAGTCCAGGGAGTTCCAGTTGGGTTCAAACTCCTGCGCATTCAACATCAGCATGGACATGAATATAAAGACAGAGGCATGAACCAGTGTTCGTTTGAAGGGGGATATGGTGTAAGTGTGCTTTATGACCTTTTAGATAGGATAATTATCCTAGTATTCTAAAAAAGATCCGGGAAGAACAAAAGGATCTAAACCTATGTCTGATCCTGCAAATTCAGGGATGTTTCCCCTGGTGATGGATGCGCTGTTGCCCTGTAGGTCAACTGAATATTTTGATACGACAGATCCGTTTATGTCGCTATCACCTGCGAGGTAGAACGAGGATCCATAGTTCAATATCGCCCCCTGGACATCCGTGCCATTCAGACCAAGTGCACTGCCCTTTGATACCACCAGACCATAGACCGTGGAATTATCGTAGCTTGCATTTCCCTTTGAATAGACAATGACCGCGTTACTCAATCCAGTACCAAGCTGGGAACCTGAGACCGTGATGTTCCCACTGCATATGATAAATATGTTGCCATTGACAGTTGTATTGGAACTGATGGTGATATTTCCGTCTGCGACAATATACCCTGGACCATTTATCGTCGAGTTCGAGATAGTGATATTGCCACCAGCAAGGAGCTGATCATTGGCATAGCCACCCAGGCTTATCGTAGTATTTGCAAAAGAAGAGTTGTTCATATCTGACAGTATCGGTCCTGATGTCCAGGATGGATTGTTTTTTATTGAGCCATCGTTATTTGATTGAGTCTGCCCATCATTGGCCACAGATCCAGTGCCCTCTTGAAAATCATAGTACGCGGTCAGACCGGATTCATCGCCCTCTAGGATAGCATCCTTATGTTCAGAGATCTGTGCCTGTGTCCTCGTGGTATTCCACAATCTGACCTCGTCTATCAGACCACCAAAATATTTTTCACTGTTATAGTCTCCAGTATGGAATTTGGTGTCCCTGTTTCGAGCTATGGAAACATCTCCGCCGTGGTTCCAGAGTTTTGAACCTTGACCTGATCCAAATTGCGTTCCATCCAAATAACCTTTGAAGGCATTGTTCGTTACATCATTCCCACCATTTAGAGTCAGTGCCACATGGTGCCAGGTATTACTCTGGATATTGCTTGTTGACAACCACGTACCTGGATCCCAGTCACTCTCACCATTTGGCTCGTTCCAGCCTCCAACATATAGTGAACCTCCATAGACATAGATGTTCAAACCCCTGACCGTGCCCCCTTGTTCGTAGATGGTCTGTTTCCGTGTGGTTATGTCCTTGTTGTCTACCCTGAACCAGGCCTCAATCGTCTTCTGGGTGTGATTGTGACTACCCGTATTGATGTCACTAGAATTATTGATCTTTATATATTGGTTGCTTCCATTGAAATCAAGGGCATGGTTGGTGTAGTCTCCTGCGGCAGAGCTTGCACTTGTCAAAAGGGCCTCATACTGGCTGATGTCGATCTCTGGAAATGTGGGAGGAGAGGATAGAAGCGTCCCGCCCGTCCCTGTGCTGGTATAGGTGACACCACTATTGGCGCCACTGTTTGACTGGACATTTCCATTGTAGAACATATCACCCGATATGCTTCCATTTGTCTCTGTGAATGTTTGACCACTGCTGTTGCTCCCATAGAATGAGAAGCAGAAAGCCTCTGGGAGAGAGGATATGAGGAACCTGATATTTCTCTCAACATCATCGATCTTCCCTCTGCTTTTCAGTGTGAGGTAATGTGTCTTGGACAAGGAACTGCCGCTCTCATCGTTTTGGCTATCAAATTTGACAGTGTAGGTACCATTATTGAAATTGCCGGTTATGTTGGATGTATTTCTCGATGCCTTGTACGTCTGTAGACCACGCTCGATCCCCGTCATGGCGAGGTTCCGTACCTTTATGTCTTGAGTGTGATACCCGCCGGTCCTTGTCTCGATCACAGAGAAGCGTGCGAGATAGAATGCAAAGAGACTGAGCAAGATGAAGACACCCATGGTCGATGCCATGAGTATGACACCTGACTCATCATTGATCTTGTGCTTGATGCCCATCAGTTGTGGTAGCTCATCTTTTTACCAAACCTAAAGCTGTGTGGGTACACAAATGAGCTTAAGGAAAGGGTCTCTGAATCATTGGTGAAGGTCAGGTCCAATTTTGATATTCTGATATTTTGTGCCTGTTCGACCGATAGGCCTCCTGAGGATGGTGAGATCACGCTAAAATTATTGTCATAGAATGAAAAACCATTCGAATTGGAATATGCAACAGAGTTTGACAAGGGGTTATAGTTTCCACTTCCCAGCCTGAGATTCAAATATCCTTCTGATCCTGTCTGGAAATCCTTTTGATCGCCACTCCCATCTCTTAGATACAGACTGTTCTGATCGGACTGAACAAAATCTGAGGGAGATGCCTGTCCCTGTGTGTCCCTCATTATCCTCCAGAATGCAGACCTGGACTCACTGACGAATCCCTGGCGATCTGTCTCACCAACGAAGATCTTCGCTCCCTGAAAGAGCATGCTCGCTGCCATGGAACCAATGATCCCTATGATAACGATCACAATGATCATCTCGATCAGAGTGAAGCCCCTGCGTGAATTGCGTACCATGCCTATAGCCCTGGACTAATGATCATGGTATCGGTTATGGCAGAGAGAGTAGGGTGAGATACCTTGACCATGACGCTCTTATAGTCGGTCTGCCCTGATTGTGATGAGTGAAAGCCCGATGTTGGAGATACATAGTTGACGGTCACATCACAGCTAAATGCGGGGTGCTCGCTAACGGAAGAAATGGAATATCCATTGAAATCATCGATGTCATCAAAATCGGTCAACGATGATTCTCCATTGCTGGTCTCCTTGCCTAGCGTGGAAGACCAAGGCGCAGAGAGATTTTCATCAAATCGCCTCGCACGGATCTGGTTCTCAAGACTGCTGAGGATGACACTCTGAATGGTACGTAACTCAGACCTGGCCCTGACACTCTTCCCTGTGTTCAGTGCATTCAAGAAGACCATGAAGGACAGGGTCATCAAAATGAGGACGACCATCACCTCCACAAGGGTAAATCCTCTTTGATCTATCTTGCCTTCCCTGATCAATTCACACTCCATTTTCCTGTGACAGGTTGGATGGTGATCGTGTTATCATTAAGAGCCAATGATCCTCCTGCCTTTACATCACCAAGAGGAAGAAACTGTAACTCTGAGGAGCCATTGAAATTGACTGACTGGAGATCCACATCTCTCATGGTTGAATTGTCCAATGAGATCGTTCCGTTGTCGCTATTTGGAAAATCCTCAATGGACAAGCGTGATCCATCAGGCCCATTGAAGATGGCGTAACTCTCCTGCGAGGTGGAGAATACAATGGTTATGGTATCGTGCCTTCCAAATGCCATTGACCTTACAAGGTCAATGTCACTTGTGACCTGATCGATGGCTATCTGTTCTCTGATGGTCGAAAGCCCCGTTCTGGTGCGGGTCATGGCTATGGATGCGAATATGCCAATGAGCACGATGACGACAATAAGTTCCACCAGGGAGAATCCTGAGGAGGTCAATACTGTTGAGTTTCTTTTTATTTTATCCATGGTCAAAATAGGATTTCGACCAGAAGAATACGATTTTATATAGAGTAAGTAAAGGACTTTCCGAATGAGGGGCTATCCTCATCGATATCCTCGATCTTGATATAGAACATCACCTCACCCGTTACCTGATTCGTATCATTCCAGGTCACGTACATGAATGGGCTATTATTCGCATTCTTTGGTAATTCTCCGGTCGAGAACAGGTTCTGTGGTGCCTGATCCGACAAGGTAGAGTCCATGGGCGTGCTCGACCACTGATCATCCATGACCTTTTTCTCGTTATCTGGTGAGGGTGGGAAATGAGCGACCCTGCCCCTTTGCTGATGCATGCGATAAAAGTAATGAAAGAATGTCTCTCGAATGGTCTGCATGTTCGCCACGTTCCGCTTGCCCTGCATCTCCTCAGAGACACCATTGTATGCTGGGATCGCAAAGCTGAACAATATCCCCATGAGCGCCAGTGTCACCACCAGCTCCATCATGGTAAATCCTGCCGTGCTCTTGTCGTCTGTCTTTTTCGGGTGTGTCACTTTCATTGTTTCCTTATGTATCAATTTGATCCTGAATTTAAAAAGGCCCCAGTGGAAACCGGAGCCTTTTTAAGATAATTATGGTTTTAAATCTAATTAGATCAGATCAATTCCTTAGTTACCAACACCGTCTTCTCTTGCGGTCATTGTGCCAATACCATCAGTGTTGGCCCCGGTATTTGTCACAGCGTTATTATCACTGTTGAGCAGTGGGTTATAATCCCAGTGTACTACAGTACCATTTCCACGCATGTGAGTGATGTTTCCAGTACTTGTTCTCCAGCGCCACTGTCCATCATCAGTTGCATCCGCATCAGTAGTTGCCGCGTAACCTGCTGGTTTTGTTTCCAATGCCTGCCATGGATTGGTTGGCCAGCTGCGACGTCCGTTATCCATTAGCTTTTCGGTTGCATAAGACTCAAGGCCTGCTCTGATCGCACTGATCACTGCATCCTCAGCAGCTTCCTCAGCTTTCTCGACAGTGTCCATGTATCTTGGGATCGCGACTGCTGCTAGGATACCTAGTATGATCGTGACCATGATCAATTCTATTAGTGTGAAACCTTTGTTTGTATTCTTCATTTTTGACTCCTTTAGTTCTATTACTTTGGTTGTGGTTTTTATGGTGTGCTCGTTTGTTTGGTTTTTATGGTTGTAATTTTTTCCAGAAAGATGATGGACTTTCAAGGTCCGCCACGAACATGATCGGTGCGATTGACTGGGTACCAGATCCTGACCCTGCGACCACCGTATATATATAGTGACCATCCTGGAAAGGACTTTTGATCGCCTCGCCACCGAAACCATCTAAAAATTCTTCAGCACCTAATCCTTCGGTCATCGTACCTAGACTGAAGTAATTGGTCGTTGGGTTTTCAGCTACATTGATAAGCGCATTGACACCCGATGCGGTCTCAGGAACAAGTGCGTCTGGATTGTTCGTTCCAAAACAGGATGCCCATTTGGGTGCATCAGCGGAATTGTCAAAACTTGTGAAGGTTGGTTGTGTCGTTAGATCTCCATCAGCTCCGATGATTCCCTGTACAGCGAGCTTTACATTATACTCTGCATGGGATTGACCTTGTGTCTCGGTGTAAGTGTATCCACCACCAGATGGGACCGGGTCATTGTATTTCCATTGTCCTGGAAAACGACCACGACCTGAGCTGGTTACCTGACTGTTGTAAAAGTTGTTAGCAGATTTCAGGATCTTATCAATGTCCGCCAGAGTCTTCTTTTCCTTAGCGCCCTCACCAACACCAGAGAATTTTGGTGCGGCTGTAGTTGCCAGTGTCGCCATCATCGCCGTTGTAACAGCAAATTCAGCAAGTGACTGACCTCTTACGCTTTTAAAGTATTTCATTAGTGATTTCATAGTTTTCCTCAATATGTGTTGAAATTTGATTTATATAAGCAAATCTTGTGCCATTCCCCTCTAATTCGTTCATCTTTTCTTCTCTGTGTCTCATTTTTTTTTATTTCCTTCTCTATTACTCGTCGTGAAAGGTACCTATTTAACTAATTTTTTATTTAGAGATCTTTTTATCTTTTTTTCTGAAATATCTGGCTCGATCCGTTACAACTTTGTCCATTTTAGTGACATCGTCTACTTTTGTTACATCAACTCTCATGGCTGCAATATGACATGTATCTGACTTGGATTCTCAATGTCAGCTATGTAAAGGATCGGTGCCTCGGCCTTTGATCCGTGACCGCTTCCGGCAACAACCTGGTAGACAAAGTGACCATCCTGAAATGGACTGCCAAGAGGGCCAGTGGGGAACAATTTCTCCCACTCAAATCTGCCGGTCGTCTCGGTTGGAGGACAAACGTTACAGGGGCCCATCTCATCGGTGTCATCCCACCTGAGGGTCGCTCCAACAGGCTTTGGGTAATCAATATTACTCACCCCAAATACGGATACCCAAGCATACCCATTATCTGCTGCATAGTAGGTAAAATCTGCGCGGTCTGTCAGGATACCATTAGCATCATAGACGTCAATGATGTCATCGAGGATGTCCTGGTTACTTGAGTGTCCGCCCACAGGTAGGTTGTATTTGTCCTGACCTGGGAAACGTCCGCGCCCCTCTCTGATCGCAGTATCTTGATAAAAATTTGCTGCCTGGGTGACCAACTTGTCAAGATCTGACCTTGACTTTGAGATCTTGGTGTTCTCACCTATTTGCGAGAGCTTGGGCGCTGCAGTGGCGGCCAGAATGGCCATGAGACCGATCGTGACGGCGAACTCCATAAGTGAATTCCCGTTCGATCGGCTGAGCTTTTTCAATTGGTCTAGTTTCATTATAACCGGTTCTTTATTACAGGTTGGATGTATACACATCAAATACAGCAAAATTTATGCCAACTGTGGAAGAATTCTAAATTGAAAGAAAGTTGACATGATAAACGTATTTTTAGACACATATCGTTACAAATACTTGTCGCGATTGTATCATACTGATACAAACAAAAAAGGCCCCGCTATTGCGAGGCCTTTTTAATCTTGATGGGATCAAACCCATCAGTGATCTTATTTCTCTTTGGCTTTTTACGGCTCAATTACGTTGTTGAAGTCCACTGCGTTTTCAACGTCAGCTGCATACAACACTGGAGGAAAGACATCCTTACCAGATCCGCCACCT
>Ga0208766_1000095_pt1 | contig 44234 bp, 32 predicted proteins | sample ETN01SmetaG_3_FD_185792 | JGI IMG/M metagenome (GOLD analysis project Ga0208766, IMG submission 185792) | Marine microbial and viral communities from oxygen minimum zone, Eastern Pacific Ocean - ETNP2014F12-01SV263 (SPAdes) (version 2) | ecosystem: Environmental > Aquatic > Marine > Oceanic ... | reverse complement strand
ATCTTCTTCACCTGTATAGACGAAGGGTAACGCGGTGATGGTGTTGCTGTTTTTATGTAGGGCCTGTCCTTATTTTTAAACAGCCGGTTCACATTCCATTTAAGGTATCCTGACATCCACCAAGGCATGGACTTACTGTCTGCTTTCAATCCATACCAGTCCCGTACAATAGACTCAGGGTAAAGCAGGTCCACAGGTAGTTCTAAATAAACAGGCCCAGGTACCCCAGTTAGGGCTGTGTAAATAGCCCTTTCCAACGCAGACAGAATATTTTGTACTTGTTTAATAGATTTGGACACTTTGGTTACTGAACGCACCAGAGAAAGATGATCAATGTCCTGGAGACTACCCCGGTCTTTTAAAACAGTAGCAGTAGCACCCCCCAGGATCAATACAGGTACTTGGGCTAGCTGGGCATTTTTCATTGCTGTAATGGTATTGGTGAGCCCTGGCCCCGCCGTAACTACGGCAACGCCAATGTTTCCGGATAACCGCGAAACAGCATCCGCCGCAAAAACAGCTGTGGCCTCATGGCGTACACCAATTACTTGAATACCAATATTTTTACAGGCGGTTAAAATTGGGGATATGTGACCACCGCAAAGTGTAAAAATCCACTTAATATTATGCCGGCGTAAAACACTGGCAACAAGATCGCCACCATGCTTCATAAATCAGGTTTTATAAATTTTTTCTGTAATAAGAACGAACAGGAGCCTCCAGAAAGACGCCCACCCATTGAACGCCCTCTGTGTTTGCAAATGCAATTTTTATAACTGTAGTTATTGGAACGGAAAGAATCATCCCGATAGGGCCAAACATCCACCCCCAAAATATTAACGATATAAAAACAACCAAGGTGGAAAGACCCATACCATGACCCATAATACGAGGTTCCAAAAAACTGCCTAGAACATTATTAATAACTAAATAACCAAACCCAACAATAAACATCATAAATAAATCATATTGTATTAAGGCCATCAACACAGGAGGCATAGCTGCAATATTGGAACCTATGGTGGGTATATAATTAAGTAGAAAAGTTAAAAATCCCCACAGGAAAGGGTAATTTACATCAAGCACAAGAAGCCAAATAGTAGCGATAGATCCCGTAGCAAAGCTTATTGCAGTCTTGATCAGCATATAACGTTTTGCTGTATAAGTAAATGATGCAATCTGTTTGACGCGCTTGTCAGCACCACCAAATATCTTCATGATTTTGTCTTTGAATATGGTTGCTTCCATCAGCATGAATACAACCATAAGTATAATAAGTAGGGTATTGGTGAGGATGTTTCCCAGCCCCGCCAAAACACCAGATGTTAAAGACATAACAGCTCCTGGGTCAAGCTGCTCCAAAACAACCTGACCAGAGACAGAAATCCCCCTTTCTTGTAAAAAACTAAAAAAGCTTTCAGCATATTTTTTTAACAGAACCTGATATTGAGGAAAATTATTGGAGAATTTATTCAAAGACGTTCCTAGTAGGCTGATAATCCAAAATCCGAAAGCAATCATTAATAAAAAGATAGAAAAGATAGAAAAACCTTTGGGAATGTGTTTTCTATGTAAGAAACTAACAAGAGGGTTGCTTATTGTAGCGATGAAAATAGCCAGTAAAAAAGGAATTAAAATATCTTGCGCAGCGCGCATTCCCGCCACAACAACAACAAGAGCTGCGGAGGTAAAAAGAATTTGCTGAACCCGGCTTGTGTGCCTGTTTAACGATGTATCCATAGAGCTGATTTTAGGGCCATTTTATAAAGAAAAATAATGCTTATACCAACCCCAAGTCCGCGCCTAATGTTTTACAGTTGCTTATTGCACCAATTTTTGCTCTTGCTGTAAATAGGATTCGTTAGGCAACTTGGTAGATGAAAAAATTAAGATAATGGCTTACGACCCGAATAAAAAACGAATCAATCAATCTCGTCTGAAAAATTATGAAATGAATGATGATTGGATTATTCAATTTTTATCAGATATAAAGGTTGGACATATTGGAACGCGGGATAAAAATCAACCCTTTATTATTCCTTCTTCATTCTGGTATAGCTTAGATAGGCACGAGATCTATTTTCACTCCAATGTATATGGACGGATGCGTTTTAACGCCGAAAATAATCCTGAGGCATGTTTTGAATGCTACAAATCTGGGCGGCTTTTGCCTTCCAATATGGCCTTGGAAGCAAGTTTCCAATACGAGTGTGTTATCGCTTTTGGGAAAATAAGAATTATAAAGAAAACAGACGAAAAAAATAATATTCTTAACGGACTTCTGAAAAAATATTTTGGCGAAATGGAATCTGGAAAAGATTATCGCCCCATAACGAATGATGAATTGAAACAAACATCAGTCTATGGAATGAAAATTGACTCGTGGAGTGGAAAAAGAAATTGGAAGAATAAGGCAGAGCAAGCAGAAGGTGGCGAATGGCCTGATCTGGACCCAAAATGGTTTGATTTTTATTAGAAATGTTTTTTTCAAGAATTCATCAGATTCCGGCCAGCGGTCTAACGTTTTTTTAGATTAGTCCAGTTATCAGCATTGCTCATCCTTGATGTCCTTATGCGTGTATAATTGCGCTTGATAATATTTTCAGGCTTTGATTCAATTCATCATTCCCTATGGTAAGCGGCATTAAAGTTCGAATAATGTTCCCGTCAGTTCCAGCTGTAATCATAACCAAACCATGCTCAAGTGAAAACTTATGGATGCGGGACGTTCGTTCCTTGTCTGCCGCTCCTGTATCAGGATCGATAATGATGATACCAATCATTGCGCCCATACCACGAATCCCGCCAATCCAGGGACATTTATTCCGGATGTCTTCAATACAAGTTCTAACCTTCTTACCAATTTCATTGGCCCTCTGAGGCAGTTTTTCATCGTCCATGATTTTAAGCACTTCCATTGCCACTGCACAGGCCACAGGGTTCCCCCCATAGGTGCCGCCAATCCCGCCAACATGGACCGCATCCATCATTTCGGACCTTCCAACAACACCGCTCAAAGGCAACCCACCCGCAATGGACTTTGCTAGAGTGATGAGGTCCGGTTCTACACTAAATTGTTCCATGGCGAAAAGCGTGCCGGTTCTTCCGAATCCGGTCTGGACCTCATCCGCAACCATTACTATTCCATATTCATTACAAAAATGTCTCAATTTTACCATGGCTTCTTTTGAAACGGGAATAAACCCACCTTCCCCGGCAACTGGTTCAATGATCGCACAGGCAATAATTTCAGGATCAAAATCCAGTGTTGATAATTCAAGGTCGATATCATTTGATGGAAATTCAAGACGATGAATATTTGGTAAAAATGGACCGAATCCTTTTTTGTATGGATCTTCCTTATAGGTCATGCTCATGGCCATTTGTGTTCTGCCGTGGAATGCATGTGAGAAAACAAGAACCCCGTTTCTGCCAGTAAAGGATTTTGAAATCTTAACTGCATTTTCTATTGCTTCTGCGCCAGAATTGAAAAAAACAGACTTGCAGGCTTGTGATATCGGCACTTTATTTGACAGTTCGGTTGCTAGGGAAACATAAGGTTCATAAGGCATAACTGTAAAACAGGGATGTACAAACTGATCTATTTGATGCTTTATGGCTTCCAATACCCGTGGGTGGGAATGCCCCACATTCATGGTGCCAATACCACCGGCATAATCAATAAATATATTTCCATCCACATCCACCAGGCTTGAGCCTTCAGCTTTAGCAATAAAAACACCACAGACAGACCCATGGCCCCGGGCAACAGCCTTGGACCGCTGCTGGGATAGTTCTATGGATCTGGGACCTGGAATTTTTGTTTTAATCTTAACTTTCATAAATTATGTTTTCCTTCCTGCATCCAGATCATAAGGGAACCAGTAGTCCTTTTCCCGTATCTGGTAGTCGATCAAAATATGTTTAGGCTCACGGAATTCATCCAAGCCCTCGATACCCAGTTCACGGCCTCCGCCTGACATTTTCATACCTCCAAATGGGGCGGCCTCATTATCGGTTAGTGGATCATTGATCCAGAACGATCCTGCTTTTATATCATTTGCTGCTGTGAGCGCTTTTTCCATATCGTTGGTGTAAATGTTACAGCCCAGGCCATATTGTGAGTTGTCTGCCAATTCAATAGCCTCCTCCAGATTCTTTACTTTTTGGATCGGAATGATGGGGCCAAATATTTCCATATTCATCATTTCCATTTCACGGGTAACGCGGTCAAAAACAGTGGGATTATAGAAATGTCCTTTTTCAAAATCTTTTGGACGACTCCCGCCGTATAGTAATCGCGCACCCTCTGATTTTGCCTTTTCAACTTTACCCTCTGTCTTCTCAAGTTGCATTTTAGAGGCCATAGGGCCCATATCAGTTTTTCCATGCATGGGATCACCCAGTCGAACCTTTTTGGCCTCTTCAACAACTGCTTCCGTAAATTTATCAGCAATGGATTCCATGACGAAAACACGCTCCAATGATGTACAAACCTGCCCCGCATTTAGTAACCCGCCCCAGGCTGTTCCTTTTGCCGCTATTCCCACGTCTACATCATCGCAAATAATGATTGGATCATTCCCGCCCAACTCCAAACTGGTCTTTTTCAATTGTACCGCCGCCATGGCAGCTATCTTTTTACCCGTTTCTACGCTACCGGTAAATGCTATCACCCGCGTGTCTGGATGTTCTACCAACGCCGCCCCAGTATCACCGTATCCAGTAACCATATTAATGATACCTTTTGGCAGATGATTACAGGCCACCTCCAACCAACGCATGATAGATAAAGGGGTTACTTCAGAGGGTTTCACTACAATTGTATTCCCGGCAGCCAGTGCCGGTGCCGTTTTCCAGGCCATGAGTAGCAAAGGATAATTCCAGGGAACTATACAACCAACAACTCCATATGATTCCTTAATAACCATGCTCATAGATCGGGGCGTAACGGGAGCCACCACACGACCGCGCTGGTCACGGCCGATCTCAGAATAATATTCAAAAATAGAAGCAATCCATTCGATCTCATCCAAACATTCTATAAGCGGCTTACCGCTTTCAGCCACTATGATTTCTGCAATGTCCTGATCATGAGCCCGGCTTTTAACCGCGACTTCGCGTAGCAGGTCCCGCATTTCCAGAGAACCCAGAAATCTCCACTCCTTCCAGGCAGATTTTGCCGCAGAAACTGCAGCGCCGACATCAGCGGAAGAACTGTTAGGAACTTTAGCAATAATCTCTTCTGTATAGGGGTTTTCTACTTCAAAAGTAGAATTAGTGCTTCCACAAACCCACTCGTTGTTGATATAGTTTTTATGATTCATATAATACCTCTACAGATTTAATTAAAAGCCTGAACCGGTCCCACCACTCATAAATCGCCCTTCATTCCAAACCACCAATCCTTATTTTTATGGTCATAATCAATATATATATGTTTTGCTTCGCGGAACTCTTCAAGCGCTTCAATCCCGTGTTCCCGCCCGATCCCTGATTGTTTCATGCCGCCAAAGGGAGCTGCAATATTTTCCATTAGTGGATTATTAATACAGAAAGTTCCAGCTTTAATATTGTCTGCTGCCGTAAGAGCGCGTTCAATATCTCGGGTGAATATAGTGCATCCAAGACCATATCTTGTGGAATTGGCCATTTGAATGGCCTCAGCCATTGATTTTATCCTCTGAATGGGAATGATTGGACTAAATGATTCTTCAGTAACAATATCCATCCCAGAAGTCACGCGGTCAAATACAGTTGGCTCATAAAAATATCCTTTTTCAAAACTATCAGACCTTTGTCCGCCTGTAAGTACACGCGCCCCCTCTTTTTTAGCAAGATCCACTTTGTTGATGGTGTTTGTAAACTGTGTTTTCGAAGACATAGGCCCAACATCCGTGTCGTTATCCATCGGATCGCCAAGTTTTACTTTTTTTGCTTCTTCTACCAGGGCTTCAGTGTATCGATCAGCAATAGTATCATATACATATACACGTTCTACCGATGTGCACACCTGCCCTGAATTAACAAACCCGCCCCAGGAAGTTCCTTTTGCGGCAACAGCCACATCAGCATCATCACAAACGATCACAGGGTCTTTACCGCCCAGTTCCAGAGATACCTTTTTCAGATTATCGGAGGCTAATCTTGCAATTCTTTTCCCAGTGCGGACTGAGCCAGTGAATGTAATAACAGGGACATCCGGATGCTTAACCAATGCTTCACCGGCCTTCTGGCCATATCCTGTAACGACATTCATGACGCCAGGGGGCATGTCACCGCCCGCCACCTCTATCCAGTGAAGTATTGAAAGAGATGTAATTTCACTGGGTTTCATCACAATGGTATTTCCAGTAGCCAGGGCAGGTGCCAGTTTCCAACCCATTAAAGAAAGTGGGTAATTCCAGGGTATAATACAACCTACCACGCCATAAGGTTCATACCTGACCAGAGACATGGAATTTTTATCTACTGGAGCAACAATTCTCCCCACTTGGTCCCGGGCCAGTTCGCTGTAATATTCAAGGTATTCAGCGACATCCTCAATTTCGCCAATTGCATTGCTGAATGGTTTCCCCATTTCAGCAGAGATTGTTTTGGCCAGCTCAGCGGCATGTTTGCGAGATTTGGCGGCCAGGGTCCTCATGTAATCACGGCGTTCACCAGCGGTTAATTTTCTCCAACTTTCAAACGCTTCACGGGCGGCCTCCACAGCATTGTTCACATCAGGTTCATCACTGGCCGGTACCTGGGCAATAACTTGTTCCGTAAAAGGATTCTCCACATCAAGCGTATTTCCAGATTTTGCACCGCACCACTCATTATTGATATAATTTTGATAATTCATTGTTTCTCCCTTTGGAATTTTTTCAAGATCTGCCTGATATCTTTTACGAAAAGAATAAAAACCGCGATGGATCCTAAACCAAGGATTAATACAGTGATCCAGGTAAACATTTCCCACCCGCTCATGATCGGCCTCCTTTATCCAGAACAAACCCGGCAAAAAATCCAATTAATGAGATGGGAATAGTGATGTACATAATGAATTCCTGTAGAAAATCCACCCCGAACCATTGAATGAAATATGTTTCATCCACCGGGTCGAATGTACCATATATCATAATATAGATATTTAAAATGACTGTAGACAATAATCCCAGACCTGCGCTGAAGAACCCGGCCAATGGCCTCCTGAAATTGGGAATATAAATCCCCAATAAAATAGGCGTCAGTGTGCTTGAAATCAAAATAGAGGCCAAAAAAACCCAGAGCCCCAGCATTTGTTCAAATGAAACAGCCATAGCAAATCCCAGGAACCAGGACAATAAAATACCGTATCGTGTCGTTTTGATCAATTCAGTATCTGTTGCTTCGGGTTTTAAGGCAGGTTTATAAATATCATAAGCTACGTTTCCACCAGCCACAAGGCAGTAGGAATCCAGGGTAGACATTTCCGTAGAAAGAACACCAGCAATAAATAATCCTAATGCCCCAGCAGGCAGAGCCGCGACCATGATCGTTAACAGAGCAGCGTCGGGAGCCACATCACCGGGAAGCAGCCCCTTCAAAACACCGACTTTTGCCGACATGGCTAAAATAGTAATCATCCAATCATAAGACCCCCAAATGAAAATTCCTATAATAAGGGCATTCCGGACACTCTTGTAAGATTTTGCAGCAAAGATTCGCTGGTAAAATGTGGGTTCCACTAAAATAGATAAACCCGTTGATGCATAAATAACGATCAGCCAGGTGGATAGATCACCCATCGTGTCGAAGTAGTTTGGTTCCAGTGTGTCAATCATGGAATCGAATCCGCCGATCAAATTCATGGCAAAAGGGAAAGCAAGAGCCAACACCACGCACATCATTACAAATTGAATCGAGTCTGTAAGCACCACAGCCCAGAACCCCCCGGTAAGTGTATAGACCAATGCGATTCCACCAAGAACAAGCATCCCCACGATCGGTTTCCACCCAAGGATAACATCACCTAACATTCCAAATCCATAAAGAGACAATGCCGGCAGGGAATAAATGAAGGATGTTACGGCACCAACATACCTTGTCTTTTTACCATAATATTTATCAAGGATATCTGGAAGACTCTTGAAATTTTCTTCCCGCAACCGCTGAGCCAATAAAAATGCCGCAACAAGAAAGAAGGCATAGGTTGGCCGTGCATAACCAAACCAGGCCACAACACCATCTGTAAATCCCAGTTGCGAATCTCCAAACAATACATCGATACCATAGTATGTTGAAATCAAGGTTGTGATCAAGAGCGGTGTTGTAAGCGATCTGCCAGCAAGAAAAAAGTCATCAAAATCAGTATGTTTTTTTGCGAACCACAGCCCAACGCCCACCATTCCTGAAAGATATAAGGCAATAATCACATAATCGATTGTAGAGATAGCGCCCATGGTTTTATGAGATCCAGTCTAATAATCGATAATATTGAGCTGCAAACGGTAGAAACCAAGGCTCCTTTCTATAAAAGAACATGGTTTGATGCGATATTTCTTTATAAGGACTTCGTTCTTTTTGACCCGATATGAGCAACCCCAATTCTGTTCCAAGATAAGTGGCAATAGACAGACCATGTCCACCGTATCCAAAAGCATAGTGAATCCCGTTGATTTCTCCGATGTGAGGCATTAGGTCAAAAGTGATTCCCAGCTTCCCTGTCCAGGTATGGGTGAATTCATAGTCGTTCAATTCTGGAAAAACCGCGCAGACCTGCTGGGAAAGAATTGCAGCGCTTTCATGCAGGTCCAGGTCTGTACTCAAATCATTGCGCCCGCCCCACAGCATCCGCCCATCCGGCGTAAGGCGAAAATAGTTGATGAACCATTTGGAATCATAGAACATGCGCTGTTTCGGGCTCAGTTTCTCCTGGAGGTCTTTTGCTAGGGGCTCTGTCACAATAATATAGCTACCCACGGGAAAGATCTTACGCTTAAGTCCCGGCACCAGCATATCTGTATATCCATTTGTAGCAATAATTACTTCTTTGGTTTTTAGAGCGCCTTTGGATGTGATTACTTCATACCCGGCCCCCTTCCTGCTGATCTTCTCTGCTCGGGTGTTTTCACAAAGAATAGTACCATGATTAGCAACAGCCCTAGCTAATCCATCTACATACTTGGCTGGTTGAAGGCCTCCACTGGACTCATCAGAAAGTCCGCCATAATAAGCATTGGTTCCAATTTCAGACCGAATCTGCTCTCTGGGAACGACCGTCTTTTCATGGCCCATTTCTCTTTTGATCCATGCTGCATATTCAGGCAGTTCATCGTAATGGGACTGCTTGTATGCTAAAGCAATGTGGCCTTTCCGGGACCAATCACAATCAATGTTTTCTTCAATAATGATCTGCTCTAGAAGATCGATTGCATCGACAGATGATCTCCAAAATTCACAGGCGTAATCCAACCCATATTTTTTATGAATCTTGAAAATATCCTGCTTAAGTCCCGGTGTTGCCATGCCTCCATTGCGGGAACTTGCACCCCAACCGATTGTATGCTGATCTATAACGGCCACTAAATAACCTGCTTTCGCCAGTGTTCGCGCCGCAGCTAGTCCTGTGTAGCCACTTCCAACGATAGCAACATCTACATTCGATGGAAAGACATCGACAATAGGAAGATCAGATGATCGTGAAAACTGATCTGACCAAAAAACTTCAGTTTTCATTTTATTTGTCTAATGTTCGTTTTACCGCTTCCTGAAACTTGTTTAGGGTTTCATCAATGATCTCATTGGAATGAGATTCACAAAGAAACCAAGGTTCTCGAGAATCCCCCTCAGCCCAGACACCCAGATGGTAAAGGTGGGTTAAAATTTTCTCATACATTTCTTCATCAGTGTGAGAAAAATCCCGCACTTCCTTGACCGGGTTTTCCGTAATCAAAAAACTTTGAATATTGGGATGCCCGGTCATCTGGTGCGGCAGATTTGCTTCCGTCAAAATTTGGTCCAGGCCGGCCTTGAGTCTTTCACCCCGCCGGGCCAGGTTGTCCAGTACAGGCGATGCGGTAAGAATATCCAATACGGCTTTTGCCGCCGCCATGCTGAGCCCGTTGCCGCCAAACGTACCAGCGTGGGTTACATTTCCGCCGCCAACCACATTCATAACATCCTTATTGCCGCCAAACGCAGCTACGGGAAAACCATTCCCCAGACTTTTTGCATAGGTAGAAATATCCGGGATTACGCCGTAGGCTTCCCGAGCTCCGCCGTTGGCCAAGCGGAACCCGGTCTTGACTTCATCAAACACCAATACAATACCATATTTATCACATAAATTTCTGAGGTGAATAAGAAACCCATTATTTGGCTCAATCCCGGCAATGTTTCCCAGACAGGGCTCAACAAACAAAGCCGCCACCTCACCATGATGGTTTTTTATACACTGTTCTACTGCATCAAAATCATTGAAGGGCAGGCAATAGACATAGTCTCTTATTTTGTCCGGTATGCCTGAACCAACCTGGGCCGGGGTGGGAGCAGACCGCTCACCCAAAGCGCTGACGGGAGAAGAAGCAGTGCTGAACAAAACATAATCATGGGCGCCGTGATACTGCCCCTCGAACTTGATAAATTTCTCCTTATTTGTATATCCTCTGGCGGTACGCAATGCATGCATGGTTGCCTCTGTCCCTGTGTTGGTAAAGCGGAGTTTTTCCATTCCCGGGACCATTTCCTTGATCTTTTCCGCTACATCCACTTCCAGTTCTGTGGTAGCAGCGAAGGTGATACCGTTTTCGATAGCGGCAGCAACCGCCTGATTCACACGGTCATCAGCATGACCTAAAATAATTGGTCCCCAGCCTAAGCGGTAATCAATGAATTCATTACCATCTGCATCCCACATCCGGGCACCTTTACCGCGGGAAATGATTGGGGTTTCATCTTTGCCAAGATAACGAAAATTGGAACTTACTCCTTTGACAAGGACACTTAGAGCGCGGTCAAAAATGGGTTGAGATTTTTCTCTATTGAACATGCGGTTCTCCCGATTGGTGAAAAAAGACTACATTGTTATTTAATGGTAAAGTGGCGAGAAATCTAATTGGTCATATGTGTCGGGAGCAAGCGTCCAAAATTTATGGAAAGCACAGTATATTACCCGTCATATTATAAAAGGAATGAATAGGAAAAGGAATATGGGAAAACGGCGTATGCCGTTTTGGACAACAGTAGCTGCCATGTTTGTGATTTATTGCGGGGGTCCTTTTGGCATTGAGGAGGTGGTACCGCGCTCCGGACCGACCCTAGCTATCGCAGGGATGCTATTTATGGCAATCTTCTGGGGAATTCCCAGCATCCTTCAAAACAGTGAATTGATCAGCGCTATTCCCATGGAAGGCGGCGTATATCAATGGTATAAAAAAAGCTGGGGACCGTACTGGGGATTTCAATTGGGGTGGCTGGAATGGCTCACATGGATGTTTGATGCGGCGCTGTATCCCACCCTGCTGGCAGAATATTTTGTCGTCTTCATCTGGCCCGATGCCCCTTTTTACATCTCATGGGGGCTGACAATTGGCGTCATCTGGCTGGCTGTTTTTTTAAATATTCGTGGAGTAAAAACAGTAGGACCCTTGTTTAACCTCCTGATCTGGATTCAGGTAATGCCGCTTCTTGTACTTGTTTATTATGGAATTGGACTGATTGATTTAAATATCTATAAAGCTCTACACATCCCGCCAGAAACAGATTTGAATACAGCCTTAGTGTTTGCCATGATCTTCGGGATGTGGAATTTTTCCGGTTACAGCGGGCTGGCTTCAGCTGCGGATGAGATTGAAGATTCTGTGCACAACTATCCCCGGGCGCTCTTTATTACAATGGGTCTTTCCATCGCCGCCTATGTGCTGCCTCTTATGGTGGGGATCGCCGTTGATCCAAACTGGTATACTTGGGATGAAGCTCAACTAAACCTAGTTGCCTTTGCACTAGGAGGATCGGCATTCGCGTGGTGGTTCAGTTTTGCAGCGCAGACTTCAAATTTTGGTCTCATTAATGGGGAAATGCTACTTATGTCTCACTTGTTAAAAGCAATCGCTGACGACGGTCATTTGCCTAAAATAGTATCAATGCAGAATAAAAAGCATGCAACACCAATAGGAGCATTGATCGCTCAAGGGGTCATTCTTAGCATTATGACCACAGGTATGAAATTTATAGACCTTCTGGTTGTGGGTACCTGGATCAGTATTCCTCTGTATATTATTGGATTTGCCGTCTTTATCTCCCTCCGTTATACTCAGCCGGATTTACCCCGGCCATTTAGGGTTCCAGGTGATATGATTTTCCCCTGGCTTACAGCCCTGATTCCGGCAGCGATTGCCATATATATATTGATCTACACACCGGAAAAATATCTAGCTGAAACAGTTCCTCTTTTATTGTCTGGTTTTGTTTTACACTGGCTGTGGCGTCGTATCAGGAAACTATAATGCTGCTTTAGGTGTAAACTAAAGCAATAGATGTACGCAGATTGCCCCACTGCTTTATAACATACAATAAATATTGATCAGTTTAACCCAATTTTTTCAGCGGTAAGATTCAAACACAATCGAGCCTTTGCTATTAGTTCATCAATTTCATCATTGGATATAATCAGTGGAGGCGATATGATCATTGTATCTGCAACTGCGCGCATGACAAGACCATTGTTAAAACAAAAATCACGGCATACCATCCCAACATTTTGTTTTTCTGGGAAACCCTCTTTTGTTTCTTTATTTTTTACCAGTTCCAAGGCACCAACCATACCCACGCCTCTGGCTTCGCCCACTAAAGGATGGCTGCCTAATTCTAACCATCTTTTCTGTAAATAAGGGCTAGTCTCATTTTTAACCGTGTCGATAATATTTTCTTCTTTCAGGATGCAAATATTTTTTAGGGCTACCGCACAAGCAGCAGGATGACCGGAATAGGTAAATCCATGGTTAAAATCACCACCCTTATCAATTAATGTGTTGGCAACACGATCGCCTACCATGAGACCGCCTATGGGTAAATATCCAGAAGACATTCCTTTGGCTATAGGCATTAGATCCGCATGAATGGAAAAATAATCAGAACCAAACCATTCGCCCAACCGTCCAAAACCACAGATCACCTCATCCGCAATCAGTAAGATACCGTATTTGTCACAAATTCTTTGAATTTCTGGCCAATAGGTTTCTGGAGGAATAATAACGCCGCCCGCTCCCTGCACAGGCTCGCCGATAAATGCAGCTATACGGCTCTCCCCAATTTTTTTGATCCTTGCTTCAAGATCCTTTGCTATCTTTATTCCAAACTCATCCGGAGACAGTTTGCCACCATTGCCAAACCAGTAAGGCTGTGCTATATGTTCAATGTCGGTTAGAATGCCACCCTGTTCATGCATCAATTTCATTCCACCTAGGCTGGAACCGGCAACGGTACTACCGTGATATGCGTTTTCCCGGCTGATAATGACTGTTTTTTCAGGTTTCCCCTCTAGGGCCCAATAATAACGGACCATGCGGACAACTGTATCGATTGCCTCTGATCCGGAATTGGTGAAAAAGATATGATTGAATTGGGATGGGGAAATATCAACAAGTGTTTTTGATAATTCAATGGCTGGTGGATGTGTAGTTTGAAAAAAGTTATTATAGTATGGAAGCTCCCGCAATTGCTCGTAGGCTGTATCTGCCAGCTCTTTGCGTCCATAGCCTACATTAATGCACCATAATCCGGCCATAGCGTCCAGAATTTTATTTCCGTCTGAATCCCATAGATAAACGCCGTCAGCATTTGTAATAACACGAGTTCCTTTTTCCATGAGAGCTCTATGATCTGTAAATGGATGTAGGTGGTGTTTCCCATCAATTTCTTGCAATTGTTTTGTATCATAAGAACTTGTCATTTTATTATCTATTTTAGTTTTGTATCAGCGTGGTTTTTGCAGGCTTCCCCAAATAGTTTAAAAATATTTTTATAGAATGGGATCTCCATCAACTTCCACTCCGGATGCCACTGAACAGCCAGAGTAAATGCTTTAGCATCTATTACAGAAAATGCTTCAATTAATCCATCTGGAGCTGTGGCTTCAATTTCCAACCCTTCACCCAATTGATTGATGCCCTGCCAATGAACAGAATTTACCACGGGTTCTTTATCATCTGAGATTTGATCTAAAATTCCACCTTGGACGAGGGAGATGGAGTGGGCGAATTGGTACTGGTCATCAATTTCTAATGTTGAATCTTCACGGTGGTCCATCAATCCTGGTTGCTCATGAACATTTTGATGCAATGAGCCGCCAAAAGCTACATTCATTTCCTGGCAGCCCCGGCAGATGGCAAGGATAGGAATTTTAGCTTTAATGGCTTCTGGAATTAATGACAGGATAGTAGCGTCCCGCTGGGGATCATACTTGGTGTTTTTTTTTCCTGTCTGGCCATTATATTGATGGGGTTCAATATTTGAGTAACCCCCTGTAAGCAATAGACCATTGATGGTTTTGATAAGTTTTTTCTGGTGTAAGTTTCTGCCTATAGCAGGGATTAATAGCGGCAGGCCGTCTATAGAACTCACCACAGCCTGCACATACTTAACGGCGGTCTGGTAATAATAAAGACCGCCGTGTTCTTCAAAACAAGTGGAAATACCGATTACTGGCTTGGGCATAAGCGTAATGTTTATGGTGTGATTGTTATTTAGGTAATATTATAATTCAATGTACTTCACAGGTTGTCAATTGTATTGAACGCTTGCTGAATACTGAACGATTTATTAGTCTTCACACTTCTTTACAGGTAAATTTAAATTAAAGGCTGAATAAATGCCTACGATAAAACCAGCTGGTTATAATCAGTACCTAAAAAACAATCCCAATGTAACAGGGATTGATTTGCTCATTGCGGATCTCAATGGAGTGTTGCGAGGTAAACGCGTGCAGCCAAGTGCGTTGCAAAAAGTGTTTAAGGATGGAATTTGCCTGCCCGCGTCTGTATTTGCTCTTGATATTACCGGAGTAACAGTAGAAGAAACTGGCTTAGGGGTTTCCCAGGGCGACTCTGACAGAATTTGCCACCCCATCCCCGGTACCTTGGCGAATATTCCCTGGCATCAAAAAGAAATGGGACAATTGCTCATGACCATGTATGAAGCCGATCACCAGCCGTTTTTCGCTGATCCGCGACAGGTGCTCCACGGTATTTGTACAAAGTTTAAAGAACTCAGGCTCACCCCCGTAGTAGCGGTTGAGCTGGAGTTTTATCTGCTGGATAAGCGAAGAGATAAACAAAAAAACCCTCAGCCTCCCATTTCTCCTGCTACGGGTAAACGGGAACATAATACTCAGGTCTATGCTATGAACGACTTGGACGACTACGGAGAGTTTTTAGAAACAGTTTCCAAAGGCGCATATATTCAAGGCATTCCTGCGGATACAGCACTAGCAGAATACGCCCCAGGTCAATTTGAGATCAATTTAAAACATAAACCTGATCCGCTGACTGCGTGCGATAATGCTATTTTGCTTAAGCGGCTGATCAAAGGAGTTTCCTGGAACTTGGGGCTTCAGACCACCTTTATGGCTAAGCCCTATGCAAAACAGGCCGGAAGCGGCATGCATATCCACGTTAGTCTTTTAAATAAAGAGAAGAAAAATATTTTTATGGACTCCAAAAGTGGAACTGGTTCAACAACCCTTCATTATGCAATTGGCGGCATGGCAGACACCATGGCGGAAAGTATGGCAATTTTTTGTCCCAATGCGAATTCTTACAGGCGGTTCCAGCCAGATCTCTATGTTCCCATGGCGCCTACGTGGGGCCTGGATAACCGTACAGTGGCGCTGCGCATTCCTACGAGCCCGGAAAGTGACAAGCGGATTGAGCACCGTGTTTCCGGCGCGGATGCAAATCCGTATCTTGTAGTTGCTGCTATACTTGCCGGGATATATAATGGGATCGAAAATAAAATTAACCCCCCGGAAATAACGATTGGCGATGCCATAGCAAAACACCCGGCATCCTTACCCATGACCTGGATAGAAAGCTTAAAAGCATTTTCAGAAGGGAAAATAATAAAAGAGCTTCTTGGCACTGATTTTTCCCATGTATATTATCAAACCCGCTATAAGGAGATGCAGGAATTTGACCGGCATGTCACACCTCTGGAACTAGATTGGTATCTGAGGACGGTGTAAGGTGCTGTTTATCCTAAAGAAATTGGTTCTCTCATATTCGTCTAATTAATTGTATAAAATGGTATTTGATACTATAATTGATTATTAATAATACAGGGAATAAACCCGGTAAGAGATAGGGAGTATTATATGCAACCAATAAAGCTATTAACTGTTTCTCTTTTATTGTGCACAACAATTTTTGGAGAGGAACTGTGTCCGCCGGCATTTGTTGACGCCTATTTTTTTGATGAAGAGGTTCTTTTGGATTGGCATCAAACATCATTTTATGGAAACCTGCTTTTTGACGAATGTTTTTCAGCGTGTTCTTTGGCAATAAACACCATGGTAATTGATCATGTAGATGACAATGGCCAGGGAGGATGGTTTCGAGGAACAACCGGGGATACAATAGATTGCGGCTCAGGAATGTTCCCATGCGAAGATGGAGGAAATGATCATTTTTCCGCCCGTGCAATGTATACGGGTTCGGATACGATTTCGGTTGATAGTCGGCTGATCACCAGCTCGATTGACCTGACCACATCCACAACAGCATATATTGAATACATTGAGTCATATACTTGGTCCGAGGATGCAAACGACTCCAATATGGTAGAGGTTTCCACGGATGGTGGCGCCACCTGGAATGTAATTCACGCATCTAACCCCGAGGATGTGGCTGAAGATATCTGGTTTGTAACATTAGATATATCTGAATTTGCAGGGAGTGAAATATTAGTTGCCTTTCGTTATTATGACTCTATGGGCTATGGGGAAAACTGGTTAGTGGATGATATCAAAATATGGGGTGATCATGGTGAAGTAGGAGATACTTGTGGTACGTTCCAAAATTATAATATTTATATGGACGGCGCTCTTATCGGTACATCAAATGTGGAAAGCTATACAGCCACAGGACTGGAAAATGGTACAGAATACTGTTTTCAGGTCACAGCGGCTTATAGCGAAGGTGAATCGGTCTCCAGCGCAGAGGTATGTTCGACACCCATGGGTCCGTTTCAAGCCAATCCCACGAGTTTTAATTTTGAGACCCTGGCAATGGGGGAGTATCGGCAAGACACACTGATACTCCAGAACTATGATACACTGGATGCAGGTTTTGAAATAACATCCATAGAATTATCTAATGTGGATGCGGCCATGGATTTACTGGTTGATAATATGGAAGGGAGCTTCAGTGGTTTTTCTGATCTTGATGGCTGGCTCGGTTTGTGGGGCATAGGTGATTCAATATCCGCATCATCAACCTATACGAGTTTTATTGTCCCGGATGATGGCGGACAATTCGCTTTTCTCAATGATGATGTGTTTGGCGCTGGTGCTGATCCCACCGATTCCTGGCTTGTTTCTGATGAAATTCAAGTTGATGGTTGGTATCCAGTTTTTCTTCTCGCAGATATATTTTTCCCGGATACCGATGGTCCCTGCTGGACAAATAATTTATACTCCGACGATTTGCTCATCCATGTGTCTGTAGAAGACGACACAAGCTGGATACTGGTTGATTCCACTTTGTATACAGGATGGAATTGGCAGTCTTACATTTACAATTTGGCACCCTATATTGGCGATGCTAGCAGTTTTAAAGTTGCTTTCCAATATCATGATTGCGACGGCAATTGGGGCTACGGTGTTGCCCTTGATAATATTGCTATCAAAGAAGGAGATGATTTCACCTGGATCACGGTATCACCTTATAGCGGCACACTTGATGAAATGGGCGGTATAAATGATTCCGCAAATATTGTTGTGGGTGTTTATGGCCCCTATAACGGTTTTAGCGCAGCAGACGAAGTGATTGTAGCTTCCGGAGAACTTGAGATAACCGTACAGGTAGGCGTCGGCGCACAAGTATCCATCGAAGAACCGGGGATTACACCCCTGCAGTTTGCGCTTCATCAGAATTATCCAAACCCCTTTAACCCTGAAACAATGATTCGTTTTGATGTTGCAGATAAAACTGATGTGAGCATATCGGTTTATAATATACTGGGCGAAAAAGTCACCACACTGTTAAAAGGGAGCTTGGAAACCGGGACTTATCACGTACAATGGAATGGTGTTTCAGACCAAGGAAAAACATTACCATCAGGGATGTATTTTTATGAGCTAAACAGCCCGCTGTTTCATTCTGTTAAAAAACTGGTATTGGTTAAATAAACCTGAAAACCTATTTGTTTCGGTCGAAAGCTTGCTGGAAATGACATTGATTTTCAGACACCGGCCTAATGTCTTTATTTGTCTGGTTTTCTTGGTCCAGACAGTTTTTGGCGGAACCACAGGAAAACTTGCCGGTCGGGTTACAGACAAAGACAAAAATGAACCGCTGATTGGTGCAAATGTGATGGTTGTAGGAACAACACTTGGTGCGGCAACGGATCTTGATGGAAATTATTATGTTTTGCAGGTGCCGCCAGGAACGTATTCTATAAGATTCACTATGATTGGCTACCAGTCTCTAGTGATCAATGATGTAAGAGTAAAAGTGGATCTAACCACAACAATAAATGGAGCTCTGGTAGAAAGCGTGGTTGGGTTGGAAGAGGTGGTTGTTCAGGCTGAACGAGCCATGATTCAGACCGATGTGACCTATTCTCAAGCCAATATCAGCAGCGAAGAGGTTGATCTTCTTCCCGTGGAAGAATTCCAGGATGTGATAGCACTTCAGGCCGGTGTTGTGGTTACAGGCGGCGATATTCATGTAAGAGGCGGCAGGGGGGGTGAAATTTCCTATATGGTAGACGGCATTACCGTTACAGATCCGTATAATGCCGGTGTTGCGATTGAAATTGAGAATAATGCTATTCAGGAGCTGCAATTCATCAGCGGAACCTTTAATGCGGAATACGGACAGGCTATGTCCGGAATTGTCAATATTGTAACCAAAGATGGTGATTACAATCATTTTTCTGGAAATCTATCCCTTAATGGTGGCAGTTATTTTTCAAAAGGCGACCCGTCCTTTACAATTATTCCAGGTTATGAAACTGAACCTGAAAATGAAGTGAATGCGACAGATATGAATCTGTTTCCTCGCCTGGATAAATTTATCCCCTCTACTGTGCAGGATCTATCGGGCAGTTTAAGCGGGCCTGTTATTCCTGGCCGGATATCCTTTTTTGCTTCCGGTCGAATTAAAAGGGATAATGGTTATTTGAAAGGGCAGCGAATTTTCGACCCTCACTCCTTTATATGGGTAGATGAAAACAACAATTATGAGATCGATGATTCGTTAGGACTGGGCAATGGCTATGTCCCTTCACTTTCTAGTCGAACCGCCGGCGAATCCCTGAGGAAAGCAATTGACAGCCTGAGGCGGGCTGATGAATTTGATTGGATTTCCATGGACTGGAGTGAACAAAAAACAGGACAACTCAAGCTCAGCTGGCGGTTTACACCCCGCATTAAATTAAGCTTTAACCGCATGTACAGCGAAACGCATTCACAATATTATGATCATTCCTATCGTTGGAACCCCGATGGTCGACCGCATGAGTTTCAAACCAACACTGGGAATCTTTTCCGGATGGATATTTCTCTAAGCCAGTCTACATTTGCCAATATATTGTTTTCCAACGCTGTTAATCACTTCCGAAGGCATTTGAGTGATGACCCCGATTACTATAAACAGATACAGAACGAATTTGATGGATGGGCCTCGGATCCATTGAGTGATAATTTGTATGAAGTAGATCCCAAAATATTTGATTTTGCAACTGGCAATAATTTTTATGTAGGCGGTCAATATATGGGTATTTACAATCGCAAATCGATCGTAAATACTCTAAAAACTGAAATTACCAGCCAGATCAACTCAAAGCATCAGATCAAATCAGGATTTGAATATCGGAAAACCAATATCACAATGAACGATATTACGGTCCAGTACAATGCGTATACAAACTTTGATCCTGTATATTCAAACCCATTGGTATCTCCAACCCATGATGCATTTTCTTCAGGCGGGGATGACGGAAGAAATCCTGTTGAGATCTCCGGGTATATCCAGGATAAAATCGAATCGGATGAAATAATTGTCAATGTTGGATTAAGATATGATTATTTCGATCCACAGTGGAAAATTGTAAACGACACAGAAGACCCCAATTATTTAATACCACTAAAACCAATTAACAGATGGTTTGATACAGATGGCAATGGGGAAATATCGGATGAAGAAATGACCAGTAATAATTTAAAAAGTGATAATGATCGTTTAGAATCTAACGCATATGGAGATACCTGGTTTGAAATGGTTAACCCCAAAACTCAAATAAGCCCTCGCTTTGCCCTGGCGTTTCCTATTACAGATAAAGGATATCTGCATTTTTCCTATGGGCATTTTTTCCAGAACCCAAATTTTAGTTATATATACACCAATCCCGAATTTGAGGTGCCAGCTGCGTCAGGTGTGAATACAACCATGGGCAATGCCGATATGGAAGCCCAAAGAACAACCCAGTATGAGATCGGCTTCTCTCAGCAAATAGGCCAGGATGTGGGGATAGAGATCACAGGCTATTTTAAAGATATCCGCAACCTGAATGCGACAAAGATTCATAAATCATTTATTGCCGGCGATCGATATGGTATGTATGTGAATAAAGACCATGCAAACTCGCAGGGCATTACCATTGCACTTTCCAAAAGATCGTTGCAAAATTTTTCAGGAAACCTGGATTATACTTATTCTGTTTCTGAGGGAAACGCATCCGACCCAACAGCTGCATTTTATGATGAACAATCCAACGTAGAACCAGAAAAGATGCTGGTGCCGCTAGACTGGGATCAGCGCCATACCATCAACGCCACCATGACCTATCACCCGACAGCGATGTCGGGTATAAGTCTTGTTTTTAATTATGGCAGTGGATTTCCTTATACCACAGAATTTGTTGGCGTTCGTACTGCTTTTGAAAACAATGCGCTGAAACCGGCTTCTTCCAATCTGGATCTGAAAAGTTATTACAATTTCATTTTTATGAGAAAGCGCCAGATATCCGTACACATCAATATTTATAATTTTTTTGATGTCCGCAATGAAGAAACTGTTTATAATGATACAGGGCGTTCCACCTATTCGCTGTTACCGACTTACACAGCACAATACAGTGGTCCAGCCCTAAACACACTGGAGGAATATCTCGTGAGGCCTCACTATTATTCGGCACCAAGACAGATTAAAATTGGATTAAGCGTTTCTTTATAGTTGCCTGATGAAAAAATATTTTATTCTTTTTCTGTTTTTACCCTTGATGGCCGGAGACTATCCCAAGAAACCGGTAAAAAATCAAAATCCCTTGTTTCGAACCCCTGCCAAAACGACAGCAAATATAGATCGAAAATATGGCGATCATTCCGGAAACAGGGTCCTGTGCCGTTTTTATAATTTTGGCGGTATTGGAGATGCCGGCGGCAGTTTTTCCGGGATCTATCCTATCGGCTCGGGCCACGCATATTTTTTTGAATTTACGCCGGTGGTTGCTGCCAGCGTCGTTGATACAGCAGGATACAGGAGGCATATCATCTCTGATGGCGCTGTTAATCTTGTTGATGATTCGCCGGAAGGAACACCCTGGGGTTTTGAGCCGCTGCCGGGCTATGCGAACCCGAATCAAGAATATATGGCAATGAGTACTATACCAAAATCATGGCCCAGTTTCTGGCCCAACAGGGCCAGTGACTGGAATGGGGTTTGGAATGGGCAATATGGGAAATATGTAAGAGCGGATCAGGAATCCTATTTTGTCATGGATGATTACTACAATAATGAATTTGCTTTTTTCCCTGACAACAATGATATGGATCAAGATCTTCGCAGGGCTGGCTTGGGTATTGAAATTGAAGCAAGGGGATACCAGTGGAATCACCCGGCAGCAGAAGATATCATCATTGTTACATATTGGATAATGAATGTAGGCTCATCAAGGCTGGATAGTGTCATTTTTGGAATGTATGGTGATGCAGATGTAGGCGGGGCATCAGATTTTTCTGATGACGATGCCTGGTTCGATACAGAAAACGATATGGTATATCAATGGGATCATAATGGCTGGAGCAATTCTTATGGAGGTTTTAAGCCTGTCTATTTCGGCTGGAGTTTTTTAGAATCTCCCGGCAACCCTCATGATGGTATTGACAATGATGAAGACGGCATGATCGATGAAAGTCAGTTTGACGGCATTGACAATGATGGAGACTGGCTGATGGAAAGAGATGATATCGGCTCCGATGGGCTTGGTGAATACCATATTGATTATCCCGGGCCTGATCCAGACGGCACCGAAGGTAACGGTGTCCCAGATTTGGGAGAACCTAATTTCGAGATCACTGATAATGATGAGTCAGATCAAATTGGGCTGACAAGTTTCTATTCTGCCCCATATCCCAGCATCCAGCCAGATAATGATGAGGTCATGTGGAATCAACTGGCTCCGGGCACATTTCAGGTTCCTGCCCAGAATATTGACCAGACATTCCTTTATGGATCTGGCTATATCTCCTTGGAGCCGGGGGAAAGAAAAAAGTTTGCAGTGGCAATGGTATTTGGTGAAAACATGGCGGACATCACCCGGAATACGAATACGATGCAAAATATATATGATAATGATTACAGCTTTGCAAAGCCGCCCCTAAAACCGACAATGACAGCCGTCCCTGGAGATAAAAAGGTCACCCTTTACTGGAATGATTTTGCAGAAAAATCCATGGACCCAATCTATGGGTCAGATTTTGAAGGTTATCGGGTTTATCGCAGCACAGACCCCGGTTTTATCGATGCTTATACCGTAACAGATGCCTATGGAAATATAACCTTTAAAGAACCTCTTGTTATTTTTGATCTGAAAAATGGCCTAAAAGGACCGCACCCAATTGGCTTCAACGGTGTTCAGTTTGATATGGGAGAAGACTCGGGGCTGCAGTATCTCTATGTTGATTCAAACAGTGTAATAAATGGTCAAAAATATTATTATGGAGTTACCGCTTACGATAAAGGATACGATCTTGATTTTTATGAAAAAGGTTTTGCTGAACGGGAAAACCTGCAGGAAATTGCCCCGTCTGAGTGTTCAATCATCATGGACCTGGATTATAAAGGCAATGTGGTGAATGTGAGTGAAAATGCTGCAATTGTTACGCCCAATGTCACAGCAATAGGATATGTGCCGCCTAATAAAGCGATAGAGGGCGAAAGCTTTGTTAAACGTATTTCGGGATATGGTTCAGGCAGGGTAGAAATTGAAGTGGTGGATCCATATACAGTAAAAGACAATAATGAATACCAGATCGTCTTTGACACCCTTCAAACGGCGAACGATGTTGTTTTCAATGTTCGCAATCAGGAGGAGGTTTTAGAAACATTACCAATTCTGGACAGCATTGCCAGGACATCATATGCTTACCTGGACTCTAATACCGTATTGGTGACCAACCATTCCGGAAATAATACATATACGCCAGGAGTTGACTATACTTTTAATGCAGAATTAGGTCTTTTTGCGGTAACTAATGCAGAAATGCTTCAAACAGAAGCCCTAACAGTCAGTTATAAATATTATCCTATTTTTCATGGGAATGCCATGAACGGGGAAATGGACAATCCTATTTTTGATGGCATGAGAATTTTTCTGTATGATTCTGATGTGGGCTTAAATGAGGATTCGACCCTATGGACAATCGGGAACTGTAATTACCGCCACAATGTTAATGTCAGTCGTATTTACCCCGCCGATTTTGAGTTGCAATTTGAAGGAAATATTAGAGATTCAATATCGGTTGATGCGTATGGTACCCACGCACCATTCATTATTAAAAATGTCACTCACGAAGACAGCCCTCCATTCAGAATATCAGATTATGACCAAGATGATGAATGGGATCCGGATGAACCAATTATGATTCGACCCTATGAAGGACAAACATCACCATTGATTACCATACGATTTTACCAGGATTCCCTGGATATTACCGAAACAATAATCTTTGATACCTTATTTAGCGGAAGCGACACTGTTTATACAGATACAACCATTTATGATACCACCTTCTTAGAAGTAATCGACCCGGTCCAGGGAGACATATTTAAAGTTGCGATTAACAGGCCGTTTTCTATGGCGGACATTTATTCTTTTACATCTACTGCCTCAAAAATAGATAGAGCGGAAGCAAAAGACCTCCTGAATCAAATTGCAGTTGTCCCCAATCCCTATGTCGTAACAGCTTCTTGGGAACCGAAACATATATATCAATCCGGGCGCGGTCCTAGAAAAATTGATTTCATCAATCTGCCCAGTAAATGCACGATTAAAATATTTACACTATCCGGGTATCTGGTTGACACCATTGAACACAGCACTTTCAACGAAAACGGCTCCGAATCATGGGATATGTTATCCAAAGACGGTTTAGAAATTTCATATGGTGTTTATTTGTATCATGTTGAGGCGGAAGACATAGGAGAAACCACAGGAAAATTTGCGGTGATCAAGTAATGAAAAGATTTATTACATTATACAGTTTTTTCTGTATACTGTTGGCGCAAACCAATGTAGCAACCACAGCGGCTTCCTTTCTAGAAATCGGCGCAGGTGCAAAGTCGCTTTCCATGGGCGGTGCTTATGTGTCTGTTGCCAATGATGTAAGTGCATTATACTGGAATCCATCAGGGATTGTGAATGTGGAACATCCATCAGTACATATTTATCATTCGCCATGGCTTGTTAAAACCAGTTTCTATCATGGTGGCGCCGTAGTGCCTATGGGTCAGGCAGGTGTTCTGGGTGTTTCCTATACCACTGTAACCATGGATGAAATGGATGTGCGTACTGTGACGTATCCTGATGGTACCGGAGAAAAATTTAATGTCAGCAATTTAGCCATGGGAATTGCCTATGCGAAAAAATTAACGGATCGTTTCTCTTTCGGTTTTCAAACCAAGTTTGTCCAGGAGAAAATTTGGAAGATGCGGGCCAAGGGGCTGGCTGTAGATATAGGGACGCTGTTTTTAACCACCAGCGGTATGCGGATCGGGATGAGCATTTCTAATTTTGGCGGTAAAATGGGTATGGGCGGGATCAATACCGCTGTCGATTATGATGTGGACGAAACTATCTATGGCAATAACGATAAAATAGACGCCCACTTAGACGCCGCCGAATGGCCTCTGCCGCTGATCTTTCGGTTCGGGGTCAGTCGGGATTTTGCACTGCCCGGCAAGCAGCGCATAACAGTGGCCGCTGATGGTGTCCACCCTAACAATAATGTGGAAACGGTGAATATGGGTCTGGAATATGGTTTTTCTGAGATATTATTTCTGCGCCTGGGTCGTTCGCATTTGTTTATGGAAGACGCACAGCAGAATGGCCTATCTTATGGGCTGGGCCTGAATTATAAAATTCCACGGGGCCCACAGCTGCGAGTTGATTATGTATTGCAGCCTTTCGGTGTGTTCAACAATAATACGGGCTACTCCATTTATGTTACTTTTTAGTTTATTTAATTACGAAACAAGAGATCAAAACATAATATTAGTGTAAAAAATTAATTTAACTGGATTTTTTTACTAGGCTTCCGCGAGGTATTAGCTTACCAGATTTAATGGAAGTTGAAAATATATAGTTACGATTCTTGTATTGTGTATTTTTAGTATTTGTTTATTAATACAATAATACTTAATTTTAATTAACTATATCTTAAGTATAATAAATATTAAATTGATAATATGGAAACTGCATCGAAAATAATCAATGATCTTATGTCTCGAAAAGGTTTTCGTAAAAAACAGGAGGCTGCTGAATATTTTGGTGTGTCCCCCCAGGCCTTGAGTATATGGATCACCAAAGGACTAATACCTCCAAAACATTTATTAAAGTTGAAAACAGAAAATGAAGCGCCAACCCAGCCACAGCAGCAACCGGATGCCGGGGTATCAAATGAAACAGAAGAAAAACAAACGGTAATTAATTACCTGATGAATGAAAATCATAATCTAAAACAACAGGTAAAAAAGCTCAATTTGGAAATAGAAACACTGAAAACACCTGGAAAAAATGATGATGTTATTGGGAAATGGGATAATGTGGTTGAAAATCTTGAGGAAGATACTCTTTTCATGTCTGGCCGAATCTCAGATGGTGTAATAACGGATGTTAATGGGAAATGGGACGAAATTCTTGGCTATGAAGGGTCCCAATTATTAGGGCTTAAATATGATAGAAAAGACCTGATGCACCATGATGAATTAGCGCGAACTAAAAACATTCAGAAACTGTTGAAAGCATCGCAAACACTTAAAGAAGTACGATATAGTACCATCCAGCGCTGGAAACACGGCATTACAGGAAAATATGTGGTGTTGAGTATGGTTGCCTACGTGAATATGGATGAGGACCGCATCGATGTTGTTGCTAAGTCTATTGAGGATTTCTTTTATAAGGAGGGTTTGTTGAACTAACCGGGGGCAGAAATAATTTTCGCCGAGAAAAGAGGGTTTGTCTTATATCAACTAAGATACTACAGTATAAAAATGCCCCCGGTTTAATCTTCCAATAAAAAACAAATATATAACGTCTTGATTCTTCATCCAAATCAAGATTAATGGGGTCTTTCCAAAACGGTATACTGCGGAAGCAGAACCAAATAATTATTGCCATATTGGTCATTTATTTTATTAGATAATCAAATTCAGTTATTAAATGATCCTGCTGGTAAAAACATTATGTACTGATTGAACAAATATACATGCAGTAAATACTCAATATAAACAGTCAATCTAATGGGTCTGTAATAGTTACTGTATTAGATTTTGCCCTTTATTGGAGAGATTCATGAAAATATTTGTTCTTGTTTTACACCTGTCAACTGTCTTTGCCCAGCATTCTTTTGAAAAGGATATTGCATTTCGGATGGTGCGGGATCATCTTCAGGGCAGCAACATCCCGGAAGCATTCATCCGGGAGGCATTTACCCACGATGAGATAAAAATCCATCCGGAAATTCCAGAGCGTTTTGCCAAACCTTATGAGAAAAAAACCTGGGAAGAGTACCGGAAAATATTTGTGAAAGAAAGCCGAATCGCCTCTGGAGCGCTTTTTTTTAATGAGAACAAGGCTATTATTAACCAGGTATCCTCGGAGTATAAAATAGACCCTTTCATTATTGTAACCATTGCTGGTATCGAAAGCAATTACGGAGTGCACCACTCCCAGTTTTCGGTTTTTAATTCTCTTTACACTCAGATCCATGAAATGCCCAAGCGATCTAAATGGGCAAGTAAGGAATTGGCAGAATTTTTAACATATTGTTTTAATGACCAGTTGGATACTCAGCTGATCGGCGGCTCCTATGCCGGCGCCTTCGGTTTTGGTCAATTCATCCCGTCCAGTTTTAACCATTTTGCGGTGGACTTTAATGAAGACGGCGTCCGGCAACCCTATGAATGGGCAGATGTATTAGCCAGCATTGCCAATTACCTACGGCGCAACGGGTATAAAATAAACAGCGATAATTATGAACGTAATGGAGACATCTGGAAATCTATTTACGCCTATAACCACGCAGATAACTATGTAATGGCTGTACTGGAACTTGCCGAAAAAATTAAAATAAGGGTATTGTCAACCTCTTTAAAATAATATGAAGATAGTTTATTGCCTGGGTTTTATAAAGCAACAGTCAATTCCATAATTATACCGTTTCGTTCAATCTGAACCGGAATATTCGTCCCCGGCTCCAGTTCCCCTAATCGATCCATATACTCATAAATATCTTTAATGGGTTTTCCATTGATGGATTTGATCAAATCACCTTTTTTTATTCCAGCTTTTGCAGCGACACCGTCAGGGTCAGAAATACCGTCAATTTTCAATCCTTTTTCTGAATCACCATAGGCAGGCATAATGCCAAATGTTACTTTTGATTTTTGATACTTTCTTACCTGTTGTTTAGGTCCTGCTGAAGTATATACCGGTTTTTCCGGGATACGGCATAGTTCGTAAATCACCTGGTGTACATAATGCAATATTTCTGTTTCACCTCTTAGATTAATGAGTTTCCAGTCATCTTCCGGTGTGTGATATTCTTCGTGAGCGCCGGAATTAAAGAAAAGTACCGGTAGATCTTTTTTATAAAAAGAGGCATGGTCACTGGGTCCGAATCCGGCATTGCTTTTGTTCAGTTTCATTGATGTACTTAGTATCAGGCTGTCCAGCAATGGTTCAAATGCCGGAGAGGTGCCTACTCCGCCGACATTAAGGGTGGAATCTCTTAGACGACCGATCATATCTAAGTTTATCATTGTAATAATGTTTTCCAAATCGATGGTAGAATGATCAGTAAAATATTTGGAGCCCAGCAAACCTTTTTCTTCAGCGTCAAAAGCGATCAGGAGAACGCTGCGTTTCAAGTGGCTTTTCCGGCTCATAAGTTTGTGAGCCAGCTCCAAAAATCCCGCTGTACCAGAAGCATTGTCATCAGCGCCATTATGCACTGCTAGGGTATTTGGGCGCCGGGATCCTGATCCTCGTCCACCCAATCCTAAATGATCAAAATGAGCCCCAAGGACTAAATATTCATCTCGGTATTCACGGTTACCACTTCGGATTTCGCCAATGACGTTGGCGCCTCGGATCAAAGTCTCCACTAGGTCCACCCTGGCTGATATTGTTACTTCGGGCAGTTCAAAAAATATAGGTTCCAGGGTCCGGTTCATAGTTTCCTGAAGCGTTTCCCTATTCCAGCCCGCTTTTTGCAGTAGTCTATCGGCAGACTTAGTGCCCAGGTGAATTGCGGGGATCCCTGCTTTGGCATAGCCGGATATATAGCGCAATGGATATAAAGTTGAATCTTCCATCTGTGAAACAAATAAAATACCAGCTGCGCCCTTATCCCGGGCTACCAGCATTTTTTTGTGCAAAGAAGAATAAGGGGCATAGACAGAATTTCGTTTATTGCGCTCAGGGCTATGGCGCATAACAATCACCCACTTTCCCGCCACATCATGCCCGGCATAATCATCCCATTTTAGGTCATCTTCATCAATGCTGAAACCATAACCGGCAAATACCGCAGATGAGACCACTTGTTCATTACCAGAGAACCACAATGGTATATAGTCTAAAGAAAGAGACAAAGAGTCACCAGCAATCACCATTTCATTATGTTTTCCTAGTTCAATGCCATCTACAATGTTGAAAGTTTGTACAAAAGATCCATTTTCCGCACCAGGCCTGATACCAAACGAACGAAAGTGTCGAATAATATATGAGATCACATCTCGGGATCCTATGGTTCCTGGATAACGGCCACTCCTATCGTTATCGGATAAATACCGGATGTGATTCATAATCTCATTGGGCAGTATATCAGGTGAAGTGCTGGGTAATTGTCCATGATGCTTTCCCCAAAACATCGCTAATCCTAGGATAGGAATTAGAAAAAAAACGAAAAGTACACGCAGGTTCTTGATCATAACGGAGGAAAATTTATAGGGAATTCATCGGACAGAAAAGGTAAAGGAATTAATTTCCTGACATGAATTGCCCCATAAAAATAACAGTAGAACCCCGCTACATCCCAGATCGTTCAAATCCGGTAAAATCATATTATTTTTTTGCCTATCATGTGACCATTACCAATAAAGGGACTGCAGCGGCAAAGCTTATTAGCCGGTATTGGCATATAACAGACGGGCATGGAAATACGGAAGATGTACACGGCCCTGGCGTGGTAGGAGAGCAACCAAACCTGGCTCCAGGTGAAATCTTTGAGTATACCAGTTTCTGTCCGTTACCAACCCCATTGGGGACCATGGAAGGATCGTTTCAAATGTTGGAAGAAAATGGACGGCAATACGACGCTATTATCAACCCTTTTCGGCTGGCGGCACCCCAGGTTCTGAACTAATCAATCTGGAGCCAAGCCAAGGTCAAGCAAGGCTGAGATCTGGTGGGCCACATCAGTAATCATCATATTTTTTAAGATGCCTTTTTCAATACCTCGGCCTCCAGCAATGTATCCAGTCTTTAGGTAGCGGCTCCTGGGATCGCCTCCATGTGTTCCACCATATTTTTCTATTATATATGGCTGGTCCAGGGAACGAACAAAACAAAACCCTTTTTTCGCCAAAAGTAGAAAATCCGTTTCTATCGGAGACCACAGCAAATTATTCATGTGGCGGCGCTCCAGTGTTTCAAATTCCTTTTGCTGAGCGAGGGCAATTCGCACCTTTTTCTTAAATTCCTCATCTTCAGGGTTTTTTAGCCGTATGAATGCTGAACCGCCTGAAGCCAGCCCAACGACCATCCAATCCTTAATTGTGCCGCCCTCAATGGTGAGCCAGCCTTTTTCCTCAAATAATTTATTCACAGCCAACTGCTTTTGATAATTCCTGAAACCATGATCTCCAGAAAGGATTAAAGTTGTACTGCTCCAAAGGCTGTTCTCATCCAGAAAGGCCATGATATTCCCTATAAGAGAATCCATAAACATAAAGGCATCCCGCGCTTCCTGAGAATTTTTACCGTGGTTGTGCTGTGCATAGTCCGTTTCAATCATATGGTAGAGAGACAAATGAGGCCTTTTGCGCGAGAAAGCATCCATGAAGATTTCATGGAGCAGTAAATCTCGGTCATAACCTTGAGGATTGCCGCCCTCCGGAATAACCCCGCGGATCTTGGCAGATTCCAGAAACCTGTCCGGGTAATCATGTTTTCGGACCAGGTCTACTGTGGAAATAGTATCGTTCACTGATTTGATTTCCGGCAGCATATAATCCATGGGTGCCCCCACGGTCACCGGCCAGCTCACACCCAGGCTAACCAATCCTTTTCCCTGAATTTTTGTGATCAGCGTTGGTGTTTTTATCGTATCTGCATACCAGTACCAGTCTGCAAAGTTTTTTTCAGGAAAAAAAGACCGATTGTTCACAATGCCGTGTTCCTGGGGCATCATGCCGGATATCATGGAAGTATGAGCAGGATAGGTGAGAGAGGGGAATACAGATTGTACATTATCGCAAGTGGTACCCATAGCCATCAAACGGGACATATTAGGGCAGTCCCGTTTGAATGATGGTTCAGTCAGCAAATCACCGCGAAGACCATCAATGGAAATTAGAATCACTCGCGGATCCTGCCAGTCGCCTGTGGAACCTTGTTCACAGCCGGCAAGGACCAAAAGCCCAATTAATAAAAATTGTGTTTTTGATTTCATTTAAAACAAGTTCAATTACCGGTAATTTAAAACAATGGAATATAGACGTACGAAAATAATTGCGACCCTGGGCCCGCAATGTTCAGATCAAAAATCAGCCCAGGCTCTTGTGGAAATGGGAGTGAATTGTTTCAGGATCAACCTGTCTCATGGTACGGCAGCTGAAAAAAAATCCTATTTTGAGTTGGTTAGATCCATATCTCAATCGGAACAAGAACGGCCAGCAATACTGGCAGACTTGGCAGGACCAAAAATCAGAATTTCGGGACTGAATGGTACCATGGATCTGAAAACTGGAGAGAAAGTAATCGTGAGCAATGAACAGAATGGACCTAATGTCATACCTGTTTCAAGCAGTGTCGCTTTTCAAGAAGTAAATCCAGGCGCAAAAATTATGATCGATGATGGTCAGATTGCGCTGGAGGTTATAAGTCAAGTTTCCAATCACACTCTAGAATGTTGTACAGAAATACCCGGGGAAGTAAAAAACCGCAAGGGTGTCAACTTTCCAGGCATTGCATTGAATGTACCCTGCCTTACAGAACAGGATCTTATTGATTTAGAGTTGGCCCTGTCCAGCGGGGCAGACTGGATTGCATTGTCATTTGCGCGGGAAGCCAAAGACTATCACTTAGTGCGGTCCAGGATGAAAAACCTGAACTTTAATATCCCAGTTATGGCTAAAATAGAAAAATGGGAGGCGGTAGAAAACCTGGATGAGATTATTGAGACTTTTGATGCGGTCATGGTTGCCCGGGGGGATCTTGGTGTTGAGCTGCCCGTTGAACGAGTACCCCTGATCCAAAAGAGCGTTATAGATAAAGCCAGCCAGGCCGGGAAACCGGTTGTTATTGCGACACAGATTCTGGATTCCATGACAGAACGTCCTGTGCCCACCCGGGCAGAAGTAAGTGATATTGCCAATGCTATTCTGGATGGTGCGGATGGATTGATGGTGACCGGGGAAACAGCCATGGGTGTTTATCCGCAGGAGGTAATTAAGGTATTGAGCCGGGTGATTGAAGAAACAGAAGCTGCCATTGATTACGAAAAATATTATACCACCCGCGGGCAAAATCTTTTGAGTACAGCACAAGCCATCAGCCACGCTGCCTGTTCCGTAGCTTGTGACTTGGATGTCAATACACTGGTAACCATGACCCACAGTGGCAGCACAGCTCGAATGACAGCCCGTTATCGACCCGCGGCCCGGATTATTGCCATGACGCCTTTTCCGGAAATCTGCAGGCAGTTGGCCATTGTATGGGGAGTCACATCATTTATTGTTCATAAATATGAAAATGCAGATGATATTCCTGCCGCTGCAGGAAATGTGCTGGAGAAAAAGGGGATAATTTCGAAAAGTCAAAAGTTTGTAATTACAGGCGGAGTGCCTGTAGGAGTTCCCGGCACCACTAATTATTTATCTGTTTTCAGACTGGAGTGAGATCTGCACTGGTATTGGGAGCTACCGGATTTGTCGGCGGCTATCTTGTAAATGAACTATTGGTCTCTAAAAAATATGATCGTATAACGACACTGATTCGAACTGCTCCATTAGAGCCACATCCAGTGTTGGAACAAACAGTTTTTGATTTCCAAGATTATTCTTGTTTAGATGATTTACTTCCAGTTCGCGATATATTCTGCTGTCTGGGAACCACTATTCAAACTGCCGGTTCAAAGAAAGCGTTCTGTTTTGTTGATTTTGAACTGCCGCTGCGGTTTGCCCAATGGGCAGAAAAGACTGGTGCTGAATCTTTTTCAATTGTGACCGCAATGGGAGCCAACCCATCATCTAGAATATTTTATAATCAGGTAAAGGGAAATATAGAAGAAGAGGTGAAAAAACTAAACATCCCAACAGTACGGATTTTTCGACCATCTTTAATCTTGGGCCCCAGGAAAGAATTTCGAATTGGAGAAATAATAGGAAAAGGATTCATGATTATCATGAATCCTTTTATGATAGGACCTTTAAAGAAATATCGCGGAATTCATGCCCGCACCATAGCGAAGGGAATGGTCTATCATCTGGAAAACAGTAAAACAGGTGTACACATTATCGAATCAAACAGGATTGCAGAGCTGGTATAATACATTATCTCACTACAATCTCATCCGCAAAAACCCATGCCTTTCCTCCTGCGCCCAGGTGCCAATCAGGACATTGAATAAAGCTTTCTGTTGTAATACGGATAAATTGAAATGGAATATGTTCAACTTTAGTTGAAAATGATTCAATGATATTTTCATAATCATATTCATCTGTTTTCTTTTTTGCAGATTTTATTTGTTGGTAATTCACCCCATCTATAGACCCAGAAAATATTACTGTGTGAGGAATCCACACCCATGATTTTGCGTCCTGTAAAAAATTAACAGATATATTACTAATTTTCCTGGTTTTCTCCAGATCCACTACGGCACTCATTTCATACCCCTCAAACCCAAGCCAGTTGAAATGGTAATCATTTGTACCGCGGAGTCCATCTGTTAAAGCCGTTTCCCCGCCAACGGGATATTTATCACTATAAGGATACTTTACGCTTACAGTCGCACCGTAGGCCAAATGATCTGTGATTCCGTTTTCAAAATAATAATTCATGGATTTATGATATTCATTGGGGGTGAGCCCCATTTCATGTAATCTTTTAAATTGAAAACGGTTCGCATCCTGAACAAACTGTTCCATTTTTTCCTGCATCCCCAATTTTACTTCCCAGCGCTTCCCAGACTTGTTAAAAAGTGAATACGCCTCAGTGACATTTCGTTTTGAGATTTCAAGTATTGCAAATTCTAGCGGCAATCGCGCTTTTTCCACCCGCGCTAAAATATCCGGTTGATCTGAAACCGCCGCCTCTGCATCATCAAAGTAAGATGTATATTCATGGAGCAAAACCGGAGTCAGATATGTTTGATACCCATCCCATGGATATCCATAAATTGTGAGGGGGCCGTCGGATTCAACCAGGGCTTTACGCATTTGATCAATATATTTTCTAAGATGCGGGCCGGCATCACCATAAAATCCAATTAGAAAATCATTCATGATAGCATCAACATCAACAGCAGGATTCCACAACAATTTTGCCATGATATAGGATCTTAGTTCATGGAATTCACTTAACGAACGGTTGCTTCCCTGTTCAAACATCATCTGCACACCGCTATCTGAAAAAAACTGGATATTGGGCTGCAGCACATGGAGATTGGGGAATGGATCCAGATAGTTCCGGAATTGAACGATATAATCCCAGATCAGGATATTATTGGTCAATTTTTTCCAATTGGAAATATCATTTACAAACCCCCGGCTACTTGGGTCGGTCCTGATAGGCCTGCTGCGGTTAAGTTCAATTGTACAAAGGACGATATTAACATTTTCTGCGGGTTTAATTCCTTCTGGCGCTTTTCTGGAGTATTGATAGGCGAGAGTCGATATGACCTTATTCGGAAATCGTTCTGCAACCTGATTTACAAAATGAATTATAGATCCGGATGGAACGCCGCCATATTGATTATCTATATTTTCGCATCCCGAACATTCACAGGGGCCATAGGTATCATTCTGTGAGATTGACCAGTGATTTGCCAGGGGATTTTTGGAAATCAATTCTTTTAAATGCAGAATCACAAGATCCAAAACATTTGGATTGCTTAGACATAGCTGTGTTTTTGAAGACCTGACACCATTATTCAAGGAAAAATACTCAGGATGCTCATTAAAATATTTTTCAGGAGGGATTAGATCATCAAAGGTATGAACCCACATTCCCCAGTCTTTTTCCCGTTCACTCCGGTGATGTAACTTATGCCATTCCGCATAATCGGGGTCAGATGCATCAGGCATTAAAGTTTCCCGATATTGAAATACAGGAATTTCCGTAATGTTATATTGTGGTATCCTCAGAAGTTTTTTCTTTGGAATCAATTCTGCATCTGGGCTGTATTTTCGGCACCCTACCTGTTCTAAGAAATCATACACACCGAAAAGGGTACCCTTCCTTTTTCCACCGCAGATAAAAAGATCCTGTCCCTGGGTTCTCACTGAAAAACCATCTTCCTCAAGTGCCGGAAAATCTATATTTAATTTTTTCGCACTGTTACAGCTCCCCACATAAATAGCATGGCTTTGCCATGGTCTGTCCTCCGGGATTACATCAAGCTTGGTTCCCGACATTTCTCGAAGGTAGTGCTGAAGTTTGTATGCTGCCTTTTTTTCAATCTCAGTAGCAACAGCCGGAATAACAATTGTATAATTGCTATACCCATTATCTATGATTGTCAATTCAGAGTGAAAAGCATCATTACAGGAAAGAACAATAATAGCGGTTAAAAGTAATATTGAATGAACGGATTTAATTTTCTGACTCTATTGTTCAGTTAATAATAATCTCATCTGCAAAGATCCAGGCTTTCCCCCCGGCACCATCATGCCAGTCTGGACAGACTTTTCGATTAATAGCTTGAACTCTAACAAATCTTGCGGATGAATTAAGAGAATTTATGTTCATAACTTTTCGATTATTTTTACAATAATTTTCACCATCACTTAAAGAAATTTTCTTTTCATATTTAAAGGAATCTCCTTCATCAGAAAAGGAGACAATAATATCTGTAGGGAAAAAGATCCAAGAACCATGAGCTTCAAGAAAACTCAATGAAATATTTTCAATGGATTCCGGCTTACCCAAATCAATAACAACGTCCAAATTTTCGCCTTCCCATCCTTGCCAATAGCCATCGCCGTGGCTCGTAGTTCCCGTCAATCCATCCACTAGAGTTATTGCTCCATTGCCAGAATATTTTTGTTTACAAGGAATATTATATCTAACCGATTTCCCCAATGCTTTATGAAAATTGAATATTTTTTCTGAAACTTGTCCAGCCATCTTCCCATCAATAAAGAGAGCCGTTTTTAGTGTTGTTGTTTCTGAAATAGAAAATGGCTGAATATATTGATCAGAATAATTAGTTGGATCAGATCCGTCAATGGTAAACCGTATTGGTTCTCCTGGTTTTTCAGAACTGAGCTTGACTTGAAATTCTGATCCTATACTTTTCTGGTTTGCATGAATGGATACGACAAAAGCTCCCGGTGCGTAAGTCCAGTCTAGATTATCAAATCGATCCTGGAGATGCATAAGTCGTCCATAAAAATCTTCATATGAATTTTTTCCAGGCCCGGACCAGAGCACCTCAGATAATGCAGTCATTCTGGGCAAAACACGATATTGGGCCAGATCAGGTGCTTGCACGTATTCTGTCCATAGGTTACCCTGTCCACCCAGTATAAACTTTGATTCTGATTGTGTTAATTCTTCCGGCACAGGATTAAAAGAGTAAACTTTCTTTAAGGTTGTATAGCCGCCTATCGCTTCAGGAGACGTCTTGGGATTGGCTTGATAATAGTCGAAATAACAATGGCTTACGGGGCACATGATTACATCATGCCCAGCTTTGGCTGATTCAATCCCGCCTTTCATTCCGCGCCAACTCATGACGGTTGCAGATGGTGCTAGACCGCCTTCAAGAATTTCATCCCATCCCACCAGTTTTTTATTTTTTGATAAAATAAATTTTTCAATACGCTTTATAAAATAACTTTGAAGTTCGTTTTCATTTTTAAGCCCTTCATCTTCAATCCGCTTTTGGCATTTAGGGCATTGTTCCCAATTTATTTTTTGGGCTTCATCACCGCCAATATGTACATATGGACCTGGAAAAAGCTCAACGATTTCTCCCAAGACATTTTCTAAAAAGATAAATACATCATCATTCCCGGCGCAAAAAATATCTTCATTTGGCCAATAGGATCCGGGATTAACAGGTAGCGTATCTCCCTTACATGAAAGATTCGGGAAAGCTGCGAATACTTCAGATGTATGTCCCGGCATTTCAATTTCTGGAATCACTACAATGTTTCGGTCCGATGCATACTGGATTACATCTCGAATCTCATCTTGGGTATAATAGCCTCCATAAGTTGCTTTTTCTCCAGGTTTAATGGGCGATTGTTCTTTCCATGGCTGATTTGTGCGATCCACACGCCAGGCAGATTTTTTAGAGAGCTCCGGATACTTTTTGATTTCGATTCGCCACCCATTGTCATCCGTTAGATGCCAGTGAAACACATTCATTTTATGGAGGGCAATCATATCAATATAGGTCTTAACAAAATCAATGTCGAAGAAATGCCTGGATACATCTAGGTGCATCCCCCGATAACCGAAGACGGGATGATCAACAATGTTACAATTTTTTATTCGTGTGTTTTTGGGAAGAACGCTTTTTTCTAGTTCTGGCGGGCAGAGTTGACGAAATGTTTGGAAACCATAGAAAAGCCCTGCCGCTTTTCTGGCTTTGATATACGCTCCATTTTCGCCGCCGATTATCAGTTGATAGCCTTCTGGTGGAAGTCCGGCCTGGGGATCGATAGAAAGGACAATTTGATCCATTTTGTTTTTTTGATATTTGGTAATAGGTAAAGTATTCACTGGCCGGAGCAACTCTTTTAGAAAAATTGCCGTCCTTTTCTCATCATCTGAATTGTGCATCAACGCAATGGTTTTTACTATAGCAAGATCAATGCTTCCGCCCTCAATTACCCCTGATACGGGTTTTGGAATAATATTCAATTCATTCATTGGTTTTCCTTGGTTGTTTTGAAGCGTGGTGCACGCTGTCAATAAAAAAATAAATGGTATTGCACGTATCATGGCTAAGAGCTATACAAAGTTTTAACCCATTCTGCGTCTTTCGCAGTTAATAATTTTCCTAGGGTGGAAGCAGCTTGCACCTGCTGGACATTTCTTTGCCCCAACAGGACACAGCCAGTAGGAACGTCGAATAACAAAGAATCAACAAGTCCATGAAGCACTGGGTTGGGATGATTAAAGAACCGTTGTTCCAGCAGAGTCTTATTTGACAGTATTATTTTCAGTAGGGTTGTGTCCTGGAATTCTTTTACCCCGGATCGATGATCGCCGTTAGTGAAAGTGACAGGTTCAGTATATTTACCGGTCAACAATCCGTGTTTGAGAGGAGAAAAAAAGCAGATTCCTAGATTGTGAGTGTCAATATAATTTTTTAAGCCCGAAGATTCGTAGGTGTCGTCCACGACATTTCTTAAAGGCTGAACCACATCTGGATCGCAGCGGATGATGAAATCCATAATTTTTTCAGATGACCAGTCTGATAAACCGATAAAACGTGTTTTCCCTTCATCTTGGAAACGCCGGACCATTTCCATAGCACCATCAAGGTATTTCTCCTTCTTCCCAAAATTGCAGTGATGTAAATACATAAGGTCTACACAATCTGTCTTTAGGTTCTTCAAGGACTGTTCCATGTTGTTCCGCATATGGTCCGGATGATACCAGTGTTTGTAAGGCCCCTGGTCCCAGCCTACTTTCGTGGCGAGAAAAATATCATCTCTTGGTATGGTGCCCCACATAGTGCCAATCACCGATTCAGAACGTCCATTGCCGTACACATCTGCTGTGTCCCAGTGGTTTATTCCCAGTTCCCAGGCTTTGGCTAATGCTGTTTTTGAATCATCATCATACTGCCCGCCCCAGCCCACAGCTACGTTGCCAGCAGTGCTGGGGCCGCCATAGGACCAGGTACCTAGACTGATAACTGAAACACTTGCCCCAGTGCGGCCCAGTAAGGTTCTATTCATAGAATTGTCTTATATTATTGAGCGTGAAAGTCAGTTCAAACACTGTAAAATTTGTGCCTAAATATGTTAGTTGAAAAACTAAAAATAATTGATATTGGCCATTCCAACCATAACCTGGAACAGGCCATATCGCTACTGGAAACTACAGTGAGTCAATCTGTTTTTGAAGGCAGAATCAAGGCTATAAAGGTTATAACTGGGCATGGCTCAGGAAGGCTGAGGGAGTCGGTGAGAGCCTGGTGCCGGGAACAGGAGGGTCGGTTTCAGGCGGTTATTCATGGGGAAGATTATTCTCTGTTCAATAAAGACGCTGCTGATATGCGAGCAGACTGCGAACTGACATCTGACCGGGATTTTGGCCGGGGGAACCGGGCGGTAACCTATATCTGGCTGTGGTAAAATTTCTTAGGCTCATTGTAGAAAGGGTGTATAAGCACAAAATTCAAAGAAACATTTTTGATACATTTCTTATAAATGCAAATGCAATGAAATATGATCATTATTTACTCAAAAACAATAACGGTATTTTCTGATATGAAGGATAGCAGTAAGATAAAACCCCTGCTTAATCTATTCATTCTGTTCTTTATATATAATTGTGCAGGCCCCGCATACCGGAAACTCAGTGCCGATGATCCCGGAGCACTGCTATTAATGAAAGATTCCCTTCTGCAAAAACACGGCAACACCGAGCCATTGCTACGCTCCTTGGTGCAGGCTCATAATTCATTTGGGATATCAGCAATGGAAGAACAGAATTATTCTGCTGCCATTGATCATTTTAACAAATCACAGGAACTCATTGCAACCGATACGACTGCGAAATACTATGTTCTGATGGCAGAAGGGCACCTATTGTATGATAAGGGGAATAAAAATGGTTTATGGGATGCCATTGAAAAATTTTCCCAGGCAGCCCAATTATATGGTCATCGTGGGGAACCTTTTTATTATATCGGGTTGATCTATAGGAAACTAGGCAATACTGACTTTGACCTGATGCTGGAATCTTATAATAAAGCGCTAGCGCTTACATTACCTGAAAAGACAAGAGCTGAGGTAGAGGCTGCCAAAGAAAATGCACTTCGCCGAGAAAAAAAATTGAAAATTTTCTGGAAATAACATTTTTTCACCTATTTATGCCTGAGTCCCCTAATATTTATAATTTCTTGACACATAGCCTATTTGGCAGTAAAATCCTCTAGCTTTAGCGCAATTTGTTGCGAAAAGTGTTCATAATCCGAGGTAAAAACATGACACTACTAACAAGCCTACAGAAGCGATTTATAATCGTTCTTGCACTCTTAACGCTATTTGGTGGCGGGATTTATGCTAAAACACCCAAGAAATTCACCCTTGAAGGTAAAGTTCTTGATGAAGATGGCAAGGGTGTAAAGAAAGCAGAAGTCACTGTTCTGTTTGATGGTGAATCAAAATTAAAAAAACCGGCAAAAACGAAGGGAAAGAAAGGTGCTTTCAGCATCACAATAAAGAAATTCGAGCCGGGGGACTACACCATTAGTGCTAGCCATGAGGATGCAGGTACTGCAGAACTTATCATTACCCTGACGGAAGATGCTCTGGATGAAAAAGAATGGAAGAAAGGGAAAAAAGATATTGGTGAAATGGCCCTTTCCACTGCACCGCCAGAGGCGCCAGTAGCAGAAAAAGGCGCGGAGGGCGGTCAAGCAGCAGGTGAAACAGCAATGGCGGCAGTCACCATGCCGACCTTGGAAGCAGCCACTCCGCGTACGCCAGAGGCCACCGGCATTCCCAGCAAACATTTCATTGTGAATGAACTCAGCTTTGAGATCAAGAGACTTTCTGCCGAATTCAAGCACCTGAACCAGGAACTGAGCGACCTGAAGGCATTGAGTAAAATGTGGGTCAACCCCCTGACCATGTACTCAAAAGAAATCATTCTGAAAAACGGCAGCACTGTATTTGGTAAAATTGTATACCAGGATGATAAATCGTTGAAAGTGGAAACTCTGGTGGGCTACCTAATCGTAGACCGCGGACAGGTAGTACGCATTGTTGATAATGTGATTTCCGAAGATCGCCAGGAGTATGTTCCTGAACAAATTCGTGATAGCTATACACCGCCACCCATGCCTAAGCTGGCCCAGCCGAAATATACTTCTACCAATACTTCCGGTCGAAATACACCGGCCAAGTTTTCTGCAAATTGCGTCCTGGTAGGCAATATTTCTGAGAAGAAAGACAGCCAAGGCAACATTATATTCGAAGGAGAGATCAAGAATATTGGCGGCCGCCGGGCAGATTTTGTGAAAGTGGACTTTGTATTTCGTAAAAACTGGAGCGGAGAGACGAAAACACTAACTACCTTTACGAAAGGATCTTACAATACTTTTGAAAGCGGCATTGTGTCTGATGCCAGCCTGTTGCCTGGTGCAGCCGGACTGTTTGACCTCTATGTACCACAGGATTTTGGATCTTTCATTGGCTATTCTTATGTGATTGATTGGGAAGAGTATCAATAAGTATCCACATGCGACCTGATATCACAAGAATGAATTAAACGAATGATTCGTTTTTCAAAACAACTATTATTTACTACTTTAATACTGTGTATGGCTGAGGGCTCGACCCGGGTTGCCTATACCAGGCCAGGGTTGATGATGCGAGTGCCTACATCTTCGGTCGGCAAGGCTCCTTATTTGTTTAGAGCAGGCTTTGGCGCTGAGATTCATAATTTTAATCCCGTTAATACGGCTAAGGGCGTATTTTTTGACATGGAACTCAACAAAGGGTTCTCTGTTGGTTTTTCAGCAATACAGGGCGGGGATACCACAGCCCTCGATGCCATCGACGAATCACAATATAAACCTCCAGTAGAATTTGGGTTTCATATACAACAGCGTGTATTTACCTATAATGATATTTCTCTCTCAGTTGGTCTTCAGGATGTGGTTTTTCAGAACGACCAGGAATCCGATCAGATTTTAAGTTTGAATACACAATTATTATCCTTTTTTGTAGTACTAGGCAGTGAAAAAGATCTTGGTGATTATAAAATGAATACTTACATGGGATTTGGCACCGGCGGCCTGGCACCCATGGATACTCTGGAATTAGATCCGGATTCCGCGAGAAGCGGATCAGGTGTATTTTTGGGCTTTGTAATGAAAACACCCTATTTTGGAAAATCGGGTGGCTTGGATATTGTGGGTGAATTCGACGGGACAGGTGTCAATGTGGGACTCCGCATCCCCCTTACCTCGGATTATCGCCTGAACCTAGGGTTCACCCACATTGAAAAACTTCCACAGTTCAAGCAGCGTTATTGGGTAGGACATCCCGGGTTTACCGTGGGATTGGACATGGCAGTGCCACGACAAGATCAGAGACCCGGTCAGGGACCGTCAGCGCCTTTGGATCGCCGTACACCGGACGGCAGACCCATGGACAGGATGGAGCCGCTGTATCGGGATTCCACCATTGCCATGGCAGACTATGCAGTGCTGGGCATGAAAGATTCTATGGCACTGATGAATAATGAAATGCGCAACCTGGTAGTACGTCTGTCTTCCATGGAGCAAGAATCTCAGTTTTTGAATGATTCACTAAGATCACTAAAGCTGGAGTCGAATGTTTCTGAAAAGAATATGAATGAGGCTCTGCGTCACCTTTCAAAATCTTTAAGGTATTTTTACGCCGGCGATTACCGGGAAGCACTGAAGGAAGTTGATATGTCTCTGGAATTGAATCCAAATCTGGCCCTTGCTTATGCCAGAAGAGGTTCGATATATTATAAATTGGGTGATGTACAAAGAGCGACAATTAACTGGAATCTGGCCCTTAGACTGGACCCTGAGTATACAGACGTAAGGAATATTTTAAAGGCGCTCAGTGAGAATAAAATGAAATCTGCGAATTACTAAAGGATTGATCGAATGGATATAGCCTTAATCATTGGAGTTGTCTTTGGTATGGCCGCTATGATTGGCAGTATTGCCTTCGCTCTTTATGTAGAGGGTTCTGCGGGCGGTTTTGGGGATTTTTTATCGGCGCCAAGTTTTGGTATTGTGTTTGGCGGTATGATTGCTTCCATTTTTGTGGCTTTTCCCATGTACCACGTAACAGCTCTCGGTAAAGCGATCGGGGCAGTATTAAAACCGGCGGACGATAAAATGGGTCCCCTGGTGGATGAGGCCTGCGATGTTGCCGAGGTTGGAAGAAAAGGGCCCGCAGAATTAGAAAAAGCTGTTGATACGATCAAAACTTATTTTTTTAAGGATGGTGTTCAAATGGTGGTAGATGGTTATTCTTTGGAAGAACTGAGCGAAATTATGGAAACACGTATTGAATACCGTGAAAAAAGAGAAAAAGTTCAGACTGATATGTTAAAATCCATGGGTGACCTGGCACCGGCCTGGGGAATGGTAGGTACCCTGATTGGACTGGTGCTGATGTTAGCCGGTTTTGGCGGCGAAGGCGGAGCAGATAACCTGGGTGGCGGTATGGCTGCAGCGTTGATTACGACACTCTACGGAGCTGTATTTGCTAATTTATTTTTTCTGCCTATGGCCCAGAAAATGGGCAATAAAACTGTACAAACATCAATGTCTGCCTGTCTTCTGGTAGAAGCTGCTCGACTTATACACCAAAAAAAACACCCATTAATCGTCCGGGAAAAGCTCAATTCTTTTATTCCTCCTGCTGAATGGAAAAGGGATTAATCTAAATGGGTATGACACCAGGTGAAAAGAAAGCCTATGCTAAAGGCTTTGCAGCTGGTGAGGACTCTGTGGAGGAGGGCCTGCCAGGCTGGTTTGGCACCTTCGCCGACATGATGACGCTGCTGTTTGCCTTTTTTGTGCTGTTGGCGGCAATCTCTACCATGGACCCGGTAAAACTTCAGGAAATGGCCAATTCTGAGGGGAAATCCCTGGGCAGCAAAATCAAGAAAGATGGCGCAGCAGAAGAAGAGGGAGAATTTGAGCCCATCGAGAACCTGGCGCAGATGAAGCAGGAAATGGAAGACGCTATTGAAGAAATGAAAAAGGAAAATCCCCAGGGAGACCCACCAATTGATATTCAAACCAGCTCTAAAGGCCTTATTGTGAATATCAAAGGCGATTTTGCTTTCCCTTCCGGAAAAGCTGA
>Ga0208766_1000091_pt1 | contig 44872 bp, 39 predicted proteins | sample ETN01SmetaG_3_FD_185792 | JGI IMG/M metagenome (GOLD analysis project Ga0208766, IMG submission 185792) | Marine microbial and viral communities from oxygen minimum zone, Eastern Pacific Ocean - ETNP2014F12-01SV263 (SPAdes) (version 2) | ecosystem: Environmental > Aquatic > Marine > Oceanic ... | reverse complement strand
AAAAACCCCACATAAGTAGGGTTTCTCGACTGTAGAACTGCGGAGAGGGTGGGATTCGAACCCACGAAGAGGCTATAAACCCCTTACTCCCTTAGCAGGGGAGCGCCTTCAGCCGCTCGGCCACCTCTCCAAAACTATCAATTGCCAGTATCATAGTTTACCAATTATCAATGGATCCTGAAAAGAAAATGGAACGTTTTCTTATGAGATAGGGATCATCAATCAAGGTATGATACCAGTTTCGCCACTAATTGATCTAATCCATTACCAGTGACCGCTGATATGACAAGGACATCCTTTTCAAATCTACTCCATTCGTCTGATATCTCAATCTCTAGATCTGATTTTGTACGACAGATAACAATTTGTTTAATACCTAGGTCTGCATTGAACTGAAGTAGTTCATTTTGTAAGGTTTTAAATGTCTCTAAAGGATTTGTATCTTGGGAATCGATCAAAAACAAAAGCACTTTATTACGTTCAATATGTTTAAGAAATTTATGTCCTAGTCCCTTACCACTACTTGCCCCTTCTATCAGTCCTGGTATATCAGCCATGACGAATGATTCGTATTCACCATGTTTGACAATTCCTAGATTGGGTTCAAGAGTTGTAAATGGATAGTCAGCAACCTTGGGGCGAGCGGCTGAGAGTCTAGATAGAAGAGTCGATTTTCCTGCATTGGGAAGACCAACCAGACCAATATCAGCCAGTACCTTTAATTCGATCTCATACCGACCAGATTCACCTGTCTCACCAGGCTGTGCCTTTCTTGGGGCCCGATTTGTGGAGGTTTTGAATCGAATGTTTCCTTTCCCTCCACGACCACCATTGCATATGATCACAGATTGATCATTCTCTACTAGGTCAGCTACGATATTCTTTGATTCTTTTTCTCTTATAATGGTACCCATAGGGACACGTACTCTGACATCTTTCCCATTCTTACCTGTCTTTCTGGAGCCCCCTCCTGTTCCACCATTTTCCGCTCTATATCTTTTGTGATACCTTACATCTTGCAGCGTATGGAGATTGGAATCAGCAGAAAAGACAACATGACCACCACGACCACCATCTCCACCATCGGGTCCACCTTTTGGAACAAATTTTTCTCGACGGAAATGGACAGAACCTTTACCTCCATGACCGGCAAAAAGCTCTATCTCTGCAAAATCTATAAACATAAGAATATTTTATAAATCATAATATTATGAAACTTAGTACTGATTAAGTGAATTATTGCCTTAAAGCTAATTACAGTAGAGCAACCCCTTCAACAATCAAAAGGGAATATATACAATCTAAAGCTAATATATCAGGACATATTGGCGATGATCTCATCACCGAACTCTGAGCATTTAAGCTTGGTCGCGCCTTCCATCAATCTATGAAAATCGTAGGTGACACGCTTCAGAGAGATGGCGCCCTCTATGCCTTTTACAATTAGATCTGCGGCCTCCTGCCATCCTATGTATTCTAACATCATCACACCAGACAATATGACCGAGCTAGGATTGACTTGGTCCTTACCTGCATATTTGGGTGCGGTACCGTGAGTTGCCTCAAAAATAGCATGACCAGTTTCATAATTTATATTTGCACCAGGGGCTATGCCTATGCCTCCAACAATAGCAGCCAAGGCATCTGAGACATAATCACCATTCAAGTTCAAGGTGGCAATAACATCATACTCAGCAGGGCGCAGCAATATTTGTTGTAAAAATGCATCTGCGATAACATCTTTTACTATAATTTCATGTCCATCCTTTCTTATGACCTGCCAAGGTCCACCATCGAGGTCAACTGCACCATATTCACTTTTCGCTATCTCATAACCCCAGTCTCTAAAGGCACCTTCAGTAAATTTCATTATGTTGCCTTTGTGTACCAATGTAACAGATCTTCTTTTTTGTTTAATAGCAATATCTAAAGCGGCTTTTACAAGTCTGGTCGTACCTTCCTTTGACACAGGTTTGACTCCTAAACTTGCAGTGTCCGGAAAGCGAATATTGGTCACTCCCATATCATTCATTAGGAATGACTTGACCTTTTCAACATCATCCGTACCGTGCATCCACTCTATACCAGCATATATGTCTTCTGTATTCTCTCTAAATATGACCATATCAACGAGCCCTGGCTCTTTGACTGGTGATGGTACTCCCTCAAACCATCTTACAGGTCTTACGCATGCGTAGAGATCGAGTTTCTGTCTCAGTGCCACATTCAATGAACGAATCCCACCCCCAACTGGTGTGGTCAGTGGGCCTTTGATAGCTATATGATGTTCAGACACAAGGTCTAGGGTCTTTTGAGGTAACCATTCACCTGTTTGGTCATATGCCTTTTCCCCGGCCAAGATCTCCAACCAATCGATCTTTCTTGAATCACCATATGCACGTTTAATTGCATTATCAAAAACGTTCACAGAGGCTTTCCATATATCGGGCCCAATACCATCACCCTCAATAAATGGAATGATTGGATTATCTGGTACATCTAGTCTACCATTTTCCATCTTTATTGATCTAGAATTTGTCATGCAGTCTTTTCCCCTGTCTTTTTATTACTTGTTTTTTCTGGTGCATTCTTTTCCTTTTTTGAATCAGTATTCTTGCTATCGGTGGGCTTTTTTGCATCATTGTTCTTGTAGTCAGTCAGATAAAAACCAGAGCCCTTGAAAATAAGCCCCGTACCACCACTGATGACGCGCTCCACATTGGTCCCTTTCTTTTTGCATTCAGAATGCTTTTTCAAGGGTGGACTTGACATTGATTGAAAATGGTCAAACCTGTCTCCACAATCTTTGCAAATGTATTCGTAAGTAGGCATTAAAAGGAATAATAATAGGCTAATCAGCCTAGGAAACTTAAAAAATATTAGGATGAATATTTAATAAATAATGCTTTCTCCACACAGTCAGGTACGAAAGCAGATACATCTCCACCATTTTTGGATACATCCTTTACCACTGTTGAATTCAAATGTATGAATTTTTCATCAGGCATCATAAATAGGGAAGTTATTTTATCATTTAAATGAAAGTTCATCATTGCCATTTGGAATTCAAATTCAAAGTCACTTACATGTCTCAATCCACGTATGATAGCATTGGCATCGATCTTATCCGCATGGTCGACGACAAGCCCCTTGAACTCTGATACCTTTACATTATTCAAGTGCTTGATCGACTCTTGGATCAGCGAGAGCCTCTTTTGAATGGAAAAAAGTGGTGTTTTTTCAGCATTTACTGCTACGACAAATTCCAATTCATCGAATAATTTAGCTGCTCTCGTTGCTATATCTATGTGACCATTATGAATGGGGTCAAATGTTCCAGGATAAATAATTTTTCTCATATGTTTTCCCAATAAAGAATGCGAGTTTGTCCATAGTCCCTTACACTAGCATCCATGAAGGGGGCTTGACCCTTCTCACATTCCAGAATGAATTTACCCTTTTTATTTAAATGTTTAAGGACTGATTGCGTGAGACTGACCATATCATATTTAGAATATGGCGGATCTGCAAATATTAGATCATAGGTGTCGCTTGTTTTTAGATACTTGAAGACGTCCAATCTATGGAATATGTATTCAGGGCCACTCAGCAAGTCAGAGTTTTTCTTTAAATAGTTGACCACTGCTTGGTTATTCTCTACAAATGTGATCGAATTTGCTCCTCTGCTTGCGGCCTCAAAACCAAAGATGCCAGACCCAGAAAAAAGATCTAATACCGACCCAAATGAAAATGGACTCAATTGGTCGAATAAACTTTTTCTAACCAATGACTTCGTAGGTCTATAGGGTAGCTTCTGACTAGTTCTTATTTTTCGACCACCAAACTTTCCGGCCAAAATGTTCATCTAATCTTCTAGTATGGATACGTAGAATCCTGCTCGAGGATTAGGATTGTCTGACTGGTTGAATAAGACAAATTTTCGCAACAAGATCGAGTCATTGATATTTGAGATCAGCGCACTTGCCTGTAGAATATCAGCCTTACCTCTTACCCATATCAACAATGGACCATAGATCTGGTTTTTTGTGAATACTTGTTCAAAATACTTCAAACTGTAATCTGTCAAGGTTGTATCCATTTGTACCATCAGATCTATCTTTGATAATTCACCTGGCGCAGGAGTGCCATCCATCAAAGGCAATTCAAAACTATAATACCATAGGAATATGGTGCTATCCCTTCCTGTTGCCTCTACTGAGAATGATGTTGGTTCAATTCCAAGAATATTCTCAATATTAGGGTTCACACCACTGAGATATTCTAGACTTAAGAAAGATTTTGTTATCGTTAGCGCATTATACCGATTGAGATCTGTCTCAGTAAATAACGTGATGATCGAAGAGGAAATGGCTCTAGATTGTTTGATAAGATTGACAGGAGGAATCTTCGGAGCTGTTTTAATAGTTGTGGTATCATCAATGCCTGATCTTTTGATCACAAAATCCTTGTTAACCCCAAAAAAGGGATTATTTAGCTGGTCTTGTAGCTTGAGGTAGTTAAATCCAATGAAGGCACCAACGATCAATAAGATAGATAATCCAAAACCCGTAATGGACGTAGGCTTTTTTTCTTGAACAATATCAGCATCCATAACTTCAGGCTCGTCATCTTCAATACTCTCTTCAACAGATTCTTCACCATTTTCTATTTCATCCAGTTCAGGGATGACCTTGGTAAAAAAGAAATCAGTGACCCCAGGTTCACCAAAAAGATTAAATGAGTGCTCTAATGCAATATCATTTATTAATTGAGTCAATATATTTGCTTCATAATAGGGTAATTTTTCAGTATTTATCCCATCAACCTCTACACCATCAAAAGGAACACTGAGCCTAAAATCAGATAACTCCCAAGCGCTTTTAGCCTGCCGTCCTAGTTTTTGCGGACAAAATATTGGAATATCATCTAGGTCTGATCTTTCCAAGCCTAGAGCAGCAAGAGTTATTTCCTCTGATGCATCTGTTGTGGAGGCTACTTTTGCAATCCCTCCTGAGAATGTCACCGTTCCCATCCCAAAAACATTATCCTGGACCTTCATAAATGAATATTTATTCCCACGTCTGTGGATCATTGCTGCCTCAGACATACCTGAGCCATCGAGATACATTGAACTGACAGGGCCCATCCAGTGTGGCACACCTCCCAATTCACTTATCGATAGTTTCAAGGTCCTTACCAACGCACGTGGGACACCACAAACATGTATATTTTCCTCAGCGGGGAAATAGACCTGGCCAAACAAATAGACGGACTGTTCCTTTGTTCGGTTCTTTTGGGATTCTACCCATTGGATATAATTTATGTGGTCATCACTAGATAGATCTTGTTCAACAGGGACAATAGAGTGTTCTACAAAAGAATCTGGAAGTCCAACATAAATATTTTGGCCTTCGAATGAATTGGCTTCCTTGGCCTGTCTTAGCGCTGATGCTAGTATCGCATTCAGTTCAGCCTCATTGTGTAATAATGAACTGATGGGTTCAGTAAAAGGAATCTTTATAACACCAGCGGCTGATTTGACTCCACCACTATCTTCCCAACTCGCGGTCAGAAGAAAAGTGTCGGATAATACTAAGCCAACCATTTGAGACAGACTAACCTACTCCCAACTTTTTCTGCCACCCCTTATGACCCCATGGTTAGCTGCTCTGAAAGAAAAGATCAGGTAATGGGATTCAATAATAGGGTCGGTAATGGGGCTAGACACGACCAGATCCGTTCCATCCTCACTTATTTCCATTACGTATTGATTATTTGTCAAAGGACAAAAATTAGTGGTCGAATCAGGTATGAAGGTTTTATAGTATTCGACAGCCTCGACCCTTTCCAGGGGTTCCTCTTTCACAACTCCAATAAAATTCTCAGAATCAATATACCCTTGCAAGTCCTTTTTTCGAATAAAACTGGTATCATTCCTTCCTAGATCTTCGGAAAATACGGCAATCTGAACGGTGGTATCTTGGACCGTATCCTTTCTAAAACTTTTGATACCAAATGTAGTATCATATTCAAAGCCAAAAGACTCATCAACATCTACGAAAAATTCTTTGCCATACAGCTTTACGTATTGTTCACCAATAAATAAAGAATCAGCGACAGTAGAATCTCTAGCAGCATTCACAACAGACATTGCCTCTATGAAATTTGGGTTATATTCACCTGTGAGTCTTGAATAGAATGATTCAATATCATAAACATTCTGCATCCGATAACGGCTCTCTTTCTCATAAAAGTCTTCCTCTTCCCAGATCGCGACAGGGACATAGATCACAACAATGAGAAAAAACATTGCCAATACGATCACAACTTCTAGTAGATCTGTTTTATTTTGTTGAGTTAGTTCCATTGTTTACCATTCACTTTAAATAAATTATTATTCATAATCCACCTCTGGGATATCGATTAATGAGACAATACATATTTAAATGAAAATTTCACCAATCTTACAACTTGATATTAAGTATTTATTATAGTGTTTTTTACTTCTTTTATGATAACCTATATCTTTGTGGGTCGTAATCTATATTAATTACAGAAATTGTATTAATTACAGATCTATTTTTGAGAAGGGCTTTTCGATCGGATTGAGATTCTTCTTGAGATCTTCAACAGATTTTTTGGCTGCTCTTGTCAGTTTATTTGGTGTATCAATTTGTATTTTGACAAGGTGGTCTCCATTTGTCCTGCTCCGCATTCTTGGAAATCCCTTCCCCTTCATTCTTAAGACCTGTCCTGACTGTATCCCTGATGGGATCTTCAGACCCGCTTTGTTTCCATCCACAGTGGGGATCTCGATCTTTCCTCCAAACACAGCAGTTGGATATGAGATCTTCAATTCTAAAATGACATGTTCCCCATCTCTGACAAAATATTTATGCTCTAACTCTTCAAATACTACGATAAGGTCACCAGGGTTTCCAGAGAGGTCTTCATTGCCTTGACCATTAAGCGTCATATAATTACCTTCTTCAACACCCGCCGGTACAGTGATCTTAATTGTCTCTTCCTTTTTATGCATCCCATCGGGTCCTGCACCAGGAGGACGATTACCGATTCGTTGCCCCGACCCCTCACAATGAGGGCATAATGATGCCGAACGCATTTGGCCTAGAATAGTATTTTGAACCGTTGTGACCTGCCCCTGCCCCTTGCAGGTTGGGCAGGTAATTATCTCAGCACCTTCAGCAACTACAGACCTTTTGATCTTAATTTTCTTTTCAATACCCTTTGCTATCTCTTCAAAAGTTAATTTTAGTTTGATTCGAATATCAGCGCCTTTACCTCTGCGAGGTCCGCCTCTAGATCCTCCACCAAAGAAACTTTCGAAGGGACTTCCTCCAAATATGTCGCCGAACTGAGAAAAGATATCGTCCATGCTCATATGTATGCCACCACTAAAGCCTCCTTGGCCAGGGTTTTCTCCCATGCCAACACCAGCATGCCCAAACTGATCATACCTAGAACGTTTTTGTTGATCGCTAAGTATGGCGTATGCTTCCGCAGCCTCTTTGAATTTTTGCTCAGCCTCTTGGTTGTCGGGGTTTTTATCAGGATGGTATTTCAAGGCAAGTTTGCGGTATGATCTTTTTATCTCATCATTACTTGCTTGCTTAGATACACCTAGGGTTTCATAGAGATCTTTCATTTTTTATTCACGATCACCTTCGCATGACGAATGACCTTGTCTCGATAGGTGTAGCCTTTTTCAAATACTTCTAGGATCACATCATTTTCTTCATCTTCATTGGCCTGAGTCAGCATGGCATCATGGATCACAGGATCCATCTCATCACCTTTTTGACCAAATGGTTCTACATTCATACCTTCAAAAAATTTACTGATCTTATTTTTTACAAGTTCAATCCCTTCTGATAATGATTCATCGGAAGAGTTCGTTGAACCTACCATTCGCTCCAGATCATCTAATATTGGCAGAAAGCCCTTGATCACATTCTCACCCTCAAACTGTAGCAATTTGGATACCTCATCAGCCTTCCTTCGTCGAAAATTCTCAAATTCCGCCTTCAAACGTAGGTGTTTGTCTTGCAGTTCATTTAATTGTTTATTGGCATCCTTATTCGCATCTTTTCTTTTTGGTTTGGATGTGTTCTTTGATCTTTTTGTATTGGATGTCTTTTTTGTTATTTTTTCTTTTGATTTTGACACAAATCCCTCTCAAGCTAAAAGTTGTATTATTACGTATATATAAGTGCTGAATTTAAATGGAAAATTCTGTCTAGACCAAGTTGCGGTATAGATCTATTTTAAGAAACTTGAGGAAGCGCGATAGCTTCCAACAAGTGATATGACAATAACCATCAATAACATCCAAATTAAGACCAAGGGGTCAAAGTTGACCTTCATATTAAACGAGCTAAAATTAGACGCCACATAGTTCAAGGCCTTCACTGATATAAAAAGTGCGGGGAATACCATGGTCGCTGAAATAACGCCTATTAATATTCCCTCAATGATAAAAGGTAGTTTGATGAACGTTCTTGATGCACCAATAAGCTGAAGTGTCTCAATAACATCTCTCCTTGAGTAAACGGAAAGCTTTATGGTATTATAGATCACAAGCACAGCAATCAAGACAACTATTCCCGATAGATAAGGCAATCGATCAATGACTCGCTTATAATTCCGTTCGATCTTATTGATGAGGTTACCTTGGTATCTGACCTCATCTACATTGGATATGGACCTTATCTCTTTAATAATAGGTTCCACACGCAGAGGATCTCGACGACTCCTATTAACATTCACCACAGCACTGACGGGTAAGGGATTATATCCTAATAGTTCAACGATGTTCTCTCCAAATTGATCTTTAAATATTCGGACAGCATCCTCTTTCTCTATGATCGTTGCTGTACGCACACCCTCAATCTTCTTTATCTTGTGAATAAGCCCTATAGCTTGTTCATTGGATATATCCTGATCAAAGAACACCTCTATCTTATACTTTGAACGTAGATAATGTAAAACCTTGTGTGTATTATTTCCGGCCGTAGCCAAGACACCAACAATGTAGAGTGCTATGAATAGTGAGAATATGGCCGTTATAGCGGTCATCTTATGACGCCATATATTCTTTACTCCTTCAGTCAAAAGATATAAAAATTTATTCATTATCTTACCCGGAGTACCCCATCCTTGAGCTCATATATCGGGCGTCCCCTTCCCTTGATCAAATTATAATTATGTGATGCCATTAGAATGGTCGTTCCAGTCTCATGGATGGTCTCTAAAAGTCGAACCAATTCAAATGATGCAACCGGGTCAAGATTTCCTGTAGGTTCGTCTGCCAAGATTATATCGGGTTCTTTAATGATAGCCCTTGCCAAACTTGCTCTCTGTTGTTCACCACCCGATAGCTCATTTGGATAGTGAGTCTCCTTACCGATCAGACCAACTAGGTCTAAGGCCTCATCAACCCTATCTGGAATATCTCTAGGGTTAAATCCAAGGACATGTAAAGGAAGAGCCACATTCTCAAATAGATCTCTATCATTAAGAAGTTTATAATCTTGAAATACCATACCAATGGATTTTCGCATTTTTGGAATCTTTCTAACGGTCATTTCAGTGGATTTAAATCCGTTGACCTTAACCAGACCATTGTCAGGAAGGATATCAAAATATATCAAACGCATCAGCGTGGTCTTGCCTGAGCCGGTTGGACCTATGAGGAAGGTAAAATCACCTTCCTCAATTGTCATATTCAAAGTATTGACTCCATAGCCCTTACTATGGGCATAGGATACATTTTTAAATTCGATCATTAAAGATAAGGATATTATTTTAGCTATTGAAAATAGTGAAAATACCCACTTAATGAATGTTTTTTTATTTACTAAAACTATTGGATTTCTATCAGGTTGAATGAATTAAATTTCACATGGTCCTAATATGTCTTTGGCCTTATCTTGTGGACCACGATCAGTAGAAAATAATATATGAATATTGAAATAATCATCGACCTTGTCATAGTTGTGGTTTCCATAATCATGTTATGGAAAGGAGCAGACTGGCTCGTTGATTCTGCCGCTGAGATCGCCCACACCTTTAAGATATCTGATCTTATCATTGGACTCACCATTGTTGCCTTTGGGACCTCCGCACCAGAGTTTGCAGTTACCATAAGTGCCGCCGCGACCAGTCAAACAGACATATCCATAGGTAATGTCATAGGGTCGAATATCTTCAATCTAGGTTTTATCCTTGGTGGGACAGCAATGATTCGACCCATAGTCACCTCAAAAAGGATGTTTGAACGAGACGGCCTATTCCTCCTAATGACCACCGCACTGATCTTCTTCCTTTTCTTTGGATTGGATGGATGGACACCCGATGATTCATATTCAAAATCTGAGGGACTACTTCTTTTCTCACTACTTATAGGATATGTCATATTCCTATTTGTAAAAAAAGACCCGCCTGAAGAGATACATCCTCATACGGCAAATACAATGTCCTATCTCTATTTTTTTATTGGTCTGGTCATGATCGTCGCAGGTGGCCATTTTATGGTCAAACACGCATCTAACTTAGCACGATTCATGGGAGTCTCAGATTGGGTCATTGCAGTTACAATAGTTGCGGCAGGTACATCCGCACCCGAGTTTGCCACTTCAGTGACAGCTGCCATCAAGGGACGGCATGGACTAGCTGTTGGAAACTTGATAGGTAGTGACCTATTTAATCTATTAGGTGTTCTGGGACTAGCGGGTATGATAAACCCATCAGCCCTATCATCGGATATTTATGGTAGCGTCTTTCTATTGGTCCTTATGGTCGGCCTTACACTTTTTATGATTCGAACAAATTGGTCCATTAGCAGGACTGAGGGGACGATCTTGGTAACCATCAATCTCATTAGATGGTACGCTGACTTTACAGGTTAATTATATAGGTTATACTTGTTTATATATTCCCATACAGGCAGAGTGACCATATAACGTATCGTTTTATTCTCAATCCAACGCTTACGAATATTGGATGAGGATATCTCAAAACGTGGAATATTGGCAAATTGGATACTATGCAACAGCCACGATGGTATGTCGCTTGGTCTAAACCCAGGGCGTATAGCCACAATGACTTGACTCTCATTGAGAATCTCTTTTGGTTCTTTCCAATTTTTAAATTCCAGTAGACTGTCGCTTCCTATCAAATAGAAAAGGTCATCATCTTTATTTGCTAACTGCTCCTTATAGGCTTTCAAGGTATCAATTGTATATGATATTCCTCCTCTATGAATCTCTAGGTCAGATATCTCGAAATTTGGATTCCCTTCCACAGCAAGCTCAAGCATCTCTACTCGATTTTTTTGAGCAGTAAAGACCTGTTTATTTGGCGATCTATTTGCTGGAATGAATATAACTTTATCAAAGTCCTCAGCCTCGCAGACTGTTTGAGCGATCAACAAATGACCTATGTGTGGTGGGTCAAAGGTTCCTCCAAAAAGACAGATTCTCAATTATTATCCTTTGATAGGTTCTTTTCCATCTTGTCGATCGTTTTCTTTGCATCGTCATATAGGCCTTCCTCTAAAAATTCGGTCCTATGATCATTCAAAACTGTCTTTGCCTCATCCATCTCTTTATTTTTTACCAATGCCTTCACCATACCTTGGTATGCATGCTGAATGATCTCTGTATCATAGTACAGATCGATAACTGACTGAAATGTCATCTTCGCTGATTCATATTCTTCCAATTTCATATACAATATGCCAGTTTCATATAGTTTAAGTCCTAGTTTCTCTCTTAAGAGATTAATGGATGTAACTGCATCATCATTTAATTTAGATTCTGGAAAATCATCAAGAAATTCTTGATATCTTTCCAGGGCCTTTTCAGTATACTCTTGATCATGATAATATTTTGGTGATTCAATACTATATGCTTCACAGATCTTGAATCTTGCATCTTCCACAAACGGACTAAATGCCATTCTTCTAGTTAATTTCTCATATTCTGATACAGCCAACAGATATTCCTTGTTTCTAAAAAATGCCTCTCCAAGATAATATTGAGCATCATCACCAAGGTCTGATCCTGTACCTCTCATTACAACATATTTGAAATCTGATTGTGCCTGAAGGTATTTTTCATCTTCTAGATTTTCCAATCCAATATTGAATCTATCTTGCAAACTGACCTCACCATCACTCTTGGAACCTGCGCACGAGATAATGATCAAAATAGAGAACGATAATAATATTTGAATTATATTTTTCATTAGAAATATACTGACAATCTAAGACCACCCACTCCAGATCTCTTTGATGGATCGTAGACTAGATCTAGCTTTGATTTGACAGATGCCTGTTTCTTGTTATTTGCGTTGGCCTTTTTCTGATTGGTCCAAACGGATTCTATTCCACTGATGACATGATTGAACATAAGGACAGTGATACTATATTTCGCCGCAGACAATAATCTATTTGACTCATATCTCTTATCGATGAATTTTTGCTTATTTGGTGTCTTGATAACGATCTCAGTACTATCACCAACATCCTTCTCCTCCCAATACCAGGCAGTTGCCGCATCATTCCACCCGCCAACGAATTGATCATATTTTCCAATATTCTCATAGAAATGTCTATCTCGCACCACAACTACATCACCCGAGTAGAACCATTCAGGATGTGCGTCCAAACTATCAGAGGAGACTCTTTTCATATTCAGTTCATTTGCAAGGTCACCTGATATGATCAATGTCATATCATGTGTCCCTGTCAATTTTGTCAATGCTGTAAAATTGTACCAAGATTGTGATTCATGTATATGCGACGGAGGATTGAATCTATTCGTGACCCAGTTTTCCAGTGTCCAATTCTGATCAGCAAATATTTGATATTCATCCTTTCGTTTTTCTGCCTCATTTTGAAAATAATTCCAAGCGAGTGCAGTACCAAGCTCAACACCAAGAAATGAAGCTGTCTTCCACAGTGGAGAATGATTATAATATTGCCCGGCCCCTGGAAGGATCAAGGACATGATCAATGGTTTACCAGGATAGTTGATCTCTTCTTCTTGGGCCAGTAGCACACTTGATGAGTCTGTCATAGATGACAGCCTGGTGTCCTCAATGTCGTCCTGCGCTATTGCAGCATTTCCAAAAAGGACAAAAGTACTAAAAATCAAAAAGGACTTTAACATACGCCCTGCCTTGTTCTCCATAATCGATTGTCTCTTCATTTATTATTCTTTCAAATTTATTTAGAGGATGATGATATTCCGCCTCAATCGCGGTTGGGAAGTTAAAAAAAGAAAAGCCATTCAACCGCCATTGAATTCCAAGAGATTTTTTAATGGATATTTCAATTTCATCCGTCCAAGCATCACCAGCCTGCATGATCAGACCTAAGGTACTATTCTGCAAGATGAGCCAATTGAACTTATAGTGCCTCTCTCTAAATAGTGGAGCTCTTATAGTTATATCCAGTAAACCGTTCTTTGTTCCCTGGATAGAATAAAAGGGGTAACCTTTGAGTCCTGGCATTCCACCAAGATAAAAATGAAAGAACGAGTCAACATCATCATTTGTTATCCAACCAGCCTGGGCCTTCAAGGAAATGGTCCAACGGTTCCTCCAAGGTAATTCAATGTGGTAGGTACCACCCAATTGGATCCTACCAAGGTCATTCAATTCAAATTCCTCTGTCAAAGTTCCTGAATCAGAGAGATTAAGACCTTCTATGAAATCGTTCTTTTCAAGGTCAATATTTGCATTGATCGTAAATCCACTAGAAGGATTGATGGTCTTGTCCAATGTCCTCTTTCTCATATCTAGTGACCATGCACCACTAATGCTCCAACCTCGAAAATAGTCATACGCTGCGCCAGCCTCAAGTCTGCCATATTCATTGGTCATTATCTCTTCTTGTATGAAAGCCCGATACCATTGCCTGGTCAATGCCACCTCCAAAAGACTGCCATAGACTGGCAATTTCAATCCAGTACGGAACTGGACCAGCCTGAACTTTATATCATCATCGATTGGGTATGCCCCTCTATATAGGGATTTATCGCTAGTATTTCGAGTCAAATAGTAAGTTTCAAAGAAGACTGTTGGATAAAACCTTTTAAAGTCAAAGATGAAGAAAAGGTCCACATCGTTCAACTTGTTTACTGAAGCCCCACCAAACAAAGAAAGACGATTTATGATCTCGCTTGAAGAAAAATAAATACCAGGTTTCAATGTTCCATAGTCAAACATTATCTTAGGCAGAATGAACATATTGGGGAATTGATCTTCGTAGGGAAAGGACTTTGTCTCATCAAGTTGTGTGATCGGTGGTTGCTGCTCCCCATTGTTCAAGTGATAGTCCTCACCATAACCAACATAATCCTCATCTATATAAAATACATCATCCAATATGGCGATAGAGTATGCACCATTATCGTACAATGAATACAGTATTCTACCATCTTCTGAGATGTCTGCCATGAATGCGCCTCCTGTCACATTGGTAACATATCCATGGGTTGAGTCTGACGGGTTGGTGATATACAGATTGTATATTCCACTCTTATCTTGTGAATGGACCATCATATTCTTTGAATTAGAGGAAAAATTTCTCTCATCATAGGAATCACTATTGGCAACAAATGCAATACTGCCACCATCAAGATCGTATGAATAGATATCCCTGTAGTGATGCCTTGTAATGTCAAAATATAATTTATTAGAATTATTGTCATAGCTCAGATGACTTATCATTGGACGGTCTGTGAGATCTGTTATCTTGATGGATCTATTTGATCCTAGATCGAGTATATGAATATCTTGACCTCCATCATAACTCGCCAGATAAGCGATAGAACTATCATGTTCCATATAAACAGGACTAAATGCTCGTGATTCAAATGTCAAACGTTTCTCTTCCTCGCTTTCCATGTCAAAGGAATAAATGTCATAGAACTTTGAGCCGTTCTTATTTGGGAATTTGGGTTTTCTTGAATAATAGATCACCTTGCCATCTGGATGCCAAGTTGGAGCTGAGAATACGCCACTCTTGATCTTTTGCTCTTCATCATTTTCAATATCATAAAAATAAAGATTTGTCTGGCCAAAGTAATCATTTCCCTTGTTTGATAGATATGCATATGCATTCCTGTTGGGGTGCCACTTGGGATGGATGTTGGTCGTTCCATCACTCTGTAGTTTATCACCCTGTACTGGCATGACCTTTATAGGATCTACAAGGGTGTTATACTTGGCCTCTACCGCATTTTTAAAGTCTTGATATACATCATCTCCGCTTATGCCTATTACATTGTATATGGCGCTATTAATCGAGAATTGGAGAGGTGATGACAATTCACCCATTATATCACTTAATGTTGCAGGCCCATATTCATTTGCAATATAGGTCGACAAGGCATATCCTGAATTATAGGTTGACTCATTGCCTATGCCCTTCTTTCCAAATGTGTTCATTTCAGTAAATGTCAACATATTATCATTGATGACCCTGTCCCTGAGGATCATATCTCTGTGACTGTCCCAATTATCCCAATCGGCATCATCATACATATATTGTGCTATTCCCTCTGCAAGCCAGGGTGGCACACTGGTTCCAGGAATAGGGTAACTGACCAGAGTGTTGGGGTAACCATATAAGACATCAGGGCGTTTTTCGTCTTCGTAATTCATCAATTGAAAATATGCCCCGGGAATCCTCGTACCTGCCTTCATTGACTTTTGAAGCGAGACAATATGCGCAAATTCATGTGTGATCACATTTTGTAACCATCTGTGACTCCCCCTTAATTCAAAATCTAGTGGTGATGCCCATATCATGATCTTGTTATCATAATAGTATGCCGCACCATTCGAATAATCATCTGGGTCGATCAGAATAAGATGTGTCTTTTGATAGGGCTCAAATTCATAGAACTCTGTTATTTTTGGGTAGATCACCTCTGCGACGACTGCGGCCTCCCTGGCTGTCATCTCCGTCTCATCATGGTAATGTACCTTGAAGTGCTCTGTGTCAAAGCTATGCCAATTGAGCTCAGGGTGGTTGTACTCAACCTGAGAATGGACCACTGATAATAATATGATATGCAAGAATATTCTCTTCATTAGTCCATGACTGCAATTTTTATTACACTTGATTCCATTTTATCAGTGCCTGATATGTTCACATGTGCAAAGTAGACCCCTGGAGCCAATCCTCTAACATCCCAAGCCCACTCGGATATTTGATTTCCAGGTCCTTGGATATCAGATGTAAATGAATGAATGAAATATCCTGCCAGGTCATATATCATTATCTTTGCCTCTTCTCCACCATTTGATTCGACCCTCAATACACCCTGACCTTCCCTTATAGGATTGGGATAGCAGTAAGATCTCAACATGATGGGCCCACTATTTGTCGCAAATTCATAGTCAAGATCAATGCTCCTTGTATTGCCATCACCATGGAATGAGGTCCAGGCATTGCCTTTGTATTCATTATCAGATACACCATCAAATTGATAGATGGCAGATGATGTATAGACTGATTTTTTTCCCCTGTGCTCACCAAGAGCTATCAGACCATCGTCTCCATCTATGGCAATCTCATGGTTGATGATACCTCTGGAATTAAAAATAAATAACGAACCTAGATCGGCAGATCTGACAATGATCTCAGGGTATTCATCACCAAAAAGATCTTTTGAAAGAACAGGAGGCACAACCTTTTGATCAAGTGGAAATCCTGCCATTAATATAAGATCGGAGTTAAATCCATATAATATTCCTGCAGAATCTATTGCCATCACATCTGTGCTCGCATCAAGGTCAAGATCAATTCCTGATATATATCGAAAATGCCTTGTTTCCCATTTTTTTTCTGAATCTCCAAATCTATCAACTGATATGCCTGAAGCTCCGATGTCAATGCCATAACTATGAGCATCAGTGAAGACCCGTTTGGAATGGATATCCCATTGTGGTTCTGTCTTCATCTCTATTGTTTGAGTCTCTTTATCGACCACAGGATAAAATAGAGAGTCACTCCACTCTTGGCCTTGGGAAGTGATCGTCTGAGAACTCAGATAGTAGTGATACACACTATGTAAACTTGAATCTTGAAAGTTCTCCACTATATCCAAGATCGTATGGCCATCTTTTTCAATAAAGGAAATAAAGATATCCGAAGATGATAATGGATGAAAATTCTCTCGAAGAATACTGCTATCTACCTTACAAACATAGACTGAATCAAGACCTCCAAAGACATCATTGTACCCATCTCGGTCAATATCATATAGTGCCAATATATTGGCATCTTGTTGTGGATATCCATCTGCGATAATGGAATTGGTCAAAGAAAATCTCATTGTATCACGCGCGACTCCAATTTTCTCAATTTGAATATAGGTTGATGAACCATCATTCGCTTTTGTGGAAGGATAAGTATCAGGGCCAAACTCTGGTTTCAATCCCTCAAGGCTTGGATTTGCCAAGACATACTGCGTATTCCCCTTGAACCACATATCTCCAAAATATCCTCCAGATGGGTCATTGAACAAGAAGATAGATGGATGACCGATATCCTGCGCGCCATCAGCCTCTTCTAGGTCTACGCCCATGGATGAGATATCATCATTGATACCATATCCGTCGATGGATGAAGAAATCATATTCTCATCTATGTGCCATATCAAGAGGCCTGAAGCAGGTAAGGCGATGTCATAGTTAGGTACCGATACAACCACTCCATTTTCGTCTTTCTCGATACCCGATGAATCTTGAAGAATTTCAGTATATGCTGGATAAGTACCATTTCCTGATGTTTGCCCCATCAAATACCTGATCGAGTCTATGCTGACACCTTCACGTACATCATTACTACGATTCTCGATCAAGTAATATTCATCGTCTCTGATCGGGATCTTTATAATATTACCTTCGCTTCTAGTAGGTAATTGAATATCAGTATTGTAACCAGGAGAATAAGGCATCTCCCATCCTGCATGGATCCTAGACCAAGCTGTTGGTGGTGCAGGAATCAATCCTCGACCGTTGTTTGACCCCTGGTCCATAAGACCAAATACACCTATCCTACTTTCACCTGATTCCACATTCCATAGAGGAGGAAGCCCAACTGCAAAACCAACCATCAGTGCAAATGTACCAGTTAGTCCGTATTGATATTCACAGGGCTCTGCAGCATCAGAGAACATGGACTCTGAGATGTCAAAAAGAAGGTGATTTTGACTCTCAGGAAGAAGGATTCCATGTTGAATGAAATGACCTCCTATCATGATGCCTGATTCATTGAAATTATCCTCTATCATCTTTTGATCAACATACGTTGAAGGAATATCTTCTGGTGTAGGGTCAAGAAATGGCAATGAAAAGTCTTGGCCAATGCCCGCATGAAAGACGACGACCAGATCATAATCAGAATAATTGACCTGGTCTTGTTCATAGGCACCTTCCAAAGCATCCTTGAATAATTCAGTCAGTCTCAACTCCTGGCTCTCATTTTCATTATAAGGATTGTAATAATTCATTTTTCTTGCAAGTTGATAACTATCATCCTGACCTGAGGGATAAATATTTGACCCTTCAAGATCAATCCCAAAATTTCCATAGGATACAGATCTGAAGTATGAATCGAGCGCGATCAGTTGAGATTGAAAATAACTTTTATCATGTGGCGTGGAATCAATCGTGTATGACTTACAATCTATGCCTTGGTCCTCGAGTAGGAACTTGCCGTTCCCTGTTGTACTGGCGATATCATCTTCATCAAAAGATATCCGTATTGCACATATCTTGATAGGATCATCAATAGAGGCATTCACTGAATTTAGCAGACCAAACAGAATGATCGATCTGCATAAAATGGAGTACAACATTAGTTTAGAATAAGATTAATATTCTATATTGAGAGAGAAGCGCATTGTATTGGTCAGAGGATGGCCTTGTTCCCCATAGGTATAACCAAAATCGAAACCATACCCTGAGAACCTTAGGCCTATCCCAAAGGTTGGATTACTGATCTTACCGGTCTTGTCATAATAGAATCCCGATCTTATAGCAAAATATTTCCCATACCAATATTCAAGACCAAAATTATGTACTAGACGATCTAGTTCATTAGATATGGTCCTATCCTTTCCATTTCCTACTTCTTTGATACCGTATTCATTATATTTTCCCCAACCCGCATCGTTAGGCTCTCCTGAGGTTGGCACCATTTCATTCTCACCAGGATCTACTTGCCCATTGGAATCAGCGTCAAACCATTTCCCACCATCTATGCTACCATCATCATCTGCGTCTACCCACTCATATCCACCTATGATGCCATCGCCATTCCCAGGACTAATTGAGCCATAGTCTATGTCACCACCTAAGAGCCAATCATTGACCCATGATGTGAACAATGCCAAATAGATCGGGTCAGTATGTGCGATCTCCATCTTTCCATCAGAGTTGTAGTCATTACCCGGGCTTAGATTACCATCCTCATCATATCCCCCTATGTAACCATCACCATCCCAATCCATATCAGGATAAGAAGATACTAAGAGTTTGTCTACGTCATAGACCAGATTGAGTTTGTTGAACTCGCCATTTATCAATGCATAGTTCAGTCCAAGACTTAGATTGGTAGGCTGTGGATCTGCCTGATCTGGATCGATAAATGAGACCTTTGGCCCTAGGTTTGATAGATTCATACCAAGTGTCAAATTTGGAGAGAGCCATTCCTTATGCATATAACCAATATCAAAACCAAAATCCGTTGAAGTACCCTTACCTTTCTCACTCCCCGCACCGATCTCAACTAGATGCTGGTAGGATACCTTTGCGTTTATTCCAAAGGATTGATTCCTCGATATAAGAGCACTATATGAAAGGGAGAATGCCGTCATATAACTAGTGAATGTACCTAATTCATCACCCGTCTCACTTGTTCTTATTTGCTCTCCAAGATTTAGAAATATCAAATGACCTCCCACGGTACCAAGTGTAGGATATTTCTTCCGGTATGCAAGAAATTCATAATAGAGGTCATCAGCAAGGCCTGGTAACCAATTCACATGCATCATAGCCAATTCTCTGCCTTCTAAGAAACCAAGTCCTGCTGGATTCCAGTAACTGGCGTATGCATCATTGGCAACAGCAGTCTGGGCCTCACCCATACCGCCTGCCCTGGCACCTGGTGCTATAAGTAGAAATATTGCTCCAGCCTCACTCTGAGCGAGGACTGGATTCATCAGGGCCATCATTATTGACAGCACAATCCCTGAACGCTTCATTGAACGTCTCCTATTAGTATTAATAATATATAACTCAGCCCCTTGGGGGCAATAAAATAGCGTTTAAGGTATTGGATTGCTCCTGTATTGATTGTCCTGAATATATCTTTTGAAACCTCTCATAATCAAGTAATGATTATGAGATAGGATCTTGTCCTTTTAGTGAAATAAACCAAGGGTCAAGAAGGGCAAATATGTGATGAGCCCAACTGCAAATAGTTTTATTATAAAAAATGGGAGCGTTGCCTGGTATATCTTTGGCATAGGTTCGTCAAACCTGTATGCCGAAAGAAACAGGTTCATTCCGACTGGCGGTGTCAAAAAACCTAGTTCGAGATTCGCTATGAAGATGATCGCCAAGTGTACGGGTTCTACCCCAAAATATGTGCCTAAGGGGGCAATAAGTGGCACAATGACTATGATCGCAGAGAATATGTCCATCAGACAACCAACGATCAATAAGAATATGTTCAATAAGAATAGAAAGACATACTTGTTTCCTATGGTTACCTTTGCCCATGATAGAATGATCATTGGTATCTGTGCATCAACCAAATAGCTTGTTAATCCCATCGCAACACCCAGTATGATTAGAACCCCTCCGATTAGAGTCGCACATTCTATGACTATGGCAGGTAGTTCCTTTAGCTTAATATCTCTGTATATAAAAAACTCTATAACAAAAACATATATGACAGTTATTGCAGCAGTTTCGACCAAGGTGGTAAATCCACCAAATACTCCAAGTAAGATCAATATAGGTAAAAATAGCTCCCACTTTGTCTCCCAAGACACCCGCATAGCATCCTTCGGAATAAACTTTTTTAATTCGATCTTATTTTTTCTTCCTTGAAAGACTGACCATGATGAGATCAATACAATGAGCAATATTCCAGGTATCAACCCAGCTATAAAAACATCCTTAACAGAGACACCTGCCGTCACACCATAGATTATCAGAGGTAGGCTTGGTGGAAACAAAAGACCAATGGATCCTGAAACAGTGATCAGACCCAATGAGAATGAACGACTATAACCATCTTTTATGAGCATCGGTAATAAAAGACCACCCAGAGCCAAGATCGTAACTCCAGAGCCACCTGTCAATGCAGTAAAGAAGCCACACAATAATACAATGACCACTGGGGTTCCTCCTGGAATCCATCCAAATAGTTCTCTGAACACATTGACCAAACGCTCAGATGCTCTACTTTCAGCTAGGATATAACCAGCAAGTGTAAAGAGTGGAATAGTGGGGAGTGTTGGTGAGACAACTATTCTATACGCTTCAGCGGGTATAGCTGATATAGGAGTATAATCTGACCAAAACATTAGAATCGCCAATCCCCCAAGACCGACAAAGATCGGAGCCCCATAGAATATTGATAGCATGATGACCACTACACCAATATACACGACCGGAATGAGATCAAACATCCATTCAGTAAAACCACTTATTGATAGCAATAGGCCGATACCTATTAGGGTAAATCGATGTAGGTGTTTTTGATAACTACTTAAATAGACATGAATTGCCATTAGCCCAAATCCAATAGGCATGATGATCTGTGCAAACCAGCGAGGTATATTGGGCGCGATGTCAATCGGATAATCCATTTCAATCTTGACCAATTCCCAACTACCCCATGCCAGAGACACCAGGACCAAAAAGGTAGTGACCTTGGCGATCCATTTACCAAGATCGATATTCTGTTCTCTGTGGAATATCGAGTCTCTGGTCAAGGCCAATAACTTATTCCGCCTAGACGCAAGGACTGCTCCCAAAAATCCGATCCATAGGGTGAAATGCTGTACAAGGATCTGCGAGGCGGGTATGCTATTAAGATTAAATAAGCGAGTAAAGGTTTCTATAAAGGGCAGCACGGTCATCGATGAGAATATCACCAACGCGAGTGTCTCTTCGCCTATCCCTTTTATTGGTGACTCAAATGATCTAGGATCTTTGCCCATTAGGCAATCAATTATCGGTTAATCTTATGACCGTATCGTATATGCTCTCTGGAATGATATTGCCTCTTAAGTATTTGCTGACTCGATCGACCTCTGACTGCCAGAGTTCCATTTCACTATTATTGATCTTGTGTATGGTCAGGCCATATTGTTTCATTGCCTCTATTGCCTGCTCCTCTGCCTTACGATTTGAATCCATATACTTATCCTGAATGGAATGCGTTATGTTGATTAGATCATCGTGGTATTTCTTTGGGATGCGATTCCACGTCTTGATATCAACAACTATTCCAGCCATGAGGACTCCCCATTTCAGATTCAGCATATGGTTGGCAATACCAAAGGATTGTTGGGCCAAGGCATAGATCGGTGGCATTGGTATTGTATTGATAAGACCAGTCTGGAGTCCTGATAATATGTCGGTAGTGGCCAAAGGAATTGGATTATACCCTGCCTTTTTCCATACTTGTTCCCATTTGAAGTCTCCTGCCCAAGTAAAGAATTTTCTCTTTTTTAGATCAGCAGGAATTTTTATTGGCTCGGCTGAGAACCAGTATACCCAGGTCAGTTCCCCTAGGTATAGGAGCTTGAATCCATTTTCCTCCAGTTTGGACTCAAGGTCTGGAAGAAGTGCATCGGTCACTGCCTGAACATCCTCAGAACTTTGATAGACCAAAGGTACGAAATACCCAGAGAATTCAGATACGATCTCCGATAGTCCCTCAGCCGTCATGCCTGCTGCATGTATCTGCCCTATTCTCATCTTTCGAACCATATCACGTTCATCACCTAAAACACCACCAGGATAGATCCTCAGTTTGACCTTCCCCTTCGTGGCATCCTTCCATTCTTGCCCCATTTCTATTAGCATCCCATGCCAATCTGTTCCCTCTGGAGCCAGCGTTGCCATCTTGACAACGATATCTCGTGACAAGGCAAATGATAACAAAAATAAAATTATTGTAACTGTCCTTCTCATTCTAAAAAGTACTCATCTGTCTTTGTTAATAACCATTTTGCTCTACTTTTGGCTATAAGATTACTTAATTCATGGTCGCTATTGGGAATGATGTCCATTTCTAATACATAATTTAGCTTATCTACAAAATCTTTCCTCTCTTGGAATGTCTTATGAATGGACTCGGCGTAAGTTAAATAAGGTCCAGCATCCATTCCATTTGATGATGATATGGTCTTATTAAAATAATGATCAACGGTATCACGAAGCATTGTCTCACTAAGATCGGACCTAGTGGTCGTAAAACTCATCATGGCAGAATATAATGATCCATGATTCCATTCTGGATCAATTTGAATGCACTTATTCAATAATCTTCCAACATAGGGTAAGTTGATCAACTCGAAAGGATTTCCCCTACTGGAGCCTATGGCCCCTCCAATTGATGCTGCCAACCAATACATATCACTCACATCTTCTTGTTTAAAATCAATTTGGGCATCTTTTTTTAACCAAGTATTGAATTCTGGATATCTATCAGACATAATTGACATACCTGAATCCTTTGCCTCATTAAAAATGATATTGGCCTTTTTATATTCATTCAACCCTTCAAGATAATTATCATCTATCAACCTATCGGCTTGTTCCATTATGATGCCAAATCCATACTCAACCCTAGTTTTTATAAGGAGACGTTCATGCTCTATGGATCTTGATCTATTATTTTCTAATTTTTTTATTTTTCTTTCAAAGTAGACAGACACCAGTTTGGGTTGCTCTAATAAAAAGGCCTTGGGGACACATGAAAAGAATACTAAGAATACTAAGAATGTAATTGGCCTGTGATATCTCAAAAGAGCTTTTAGATAGGATCAGTGTTTGTAGATCGGAAAATTTGAACAGAGATCATTGACCTCTAAAAGAATATTGGAAAATAGTTTCTCATTATCAGGGTCACTCATTGCCTTGTCCATCCATTTAACCACCTGTCTCATCTCAGACTCACCCATACCTCTAGTTGTTATTGCAGGAGTACCAACCCTAATTCCACTTGTCACAAAGGGGCTTCTTACATCGAAAGGTACCATATTCTTATTCAATGTGATACCGGTCTTCCCTAAGATGTTTTCCGCATGCTTCCCTGTAATATTCTTATTTGTCAGGTCAATAAGCAATACATGTGTATCAGTACCACCTGATACTAGATCATAACCTAGTTTTATAAATTCATCGGCCATGGCCTTTGCATTTTTTACCACTGATTCTGTATACCCTCTGAATTCTGGTCTAAGTGCCTCACCAAATGCAACTGCCTTTGCAGCGATCACATGCATCAATGGTCCACCCTGGATACCAGGCATGACAGTAGCATCAATGAGTTCAGACACCATCTTTACACGACCAGATTTTGGTGCTACCTTACCCCATGGATTCTCAAAGTCCTTGCCCATCATGATTATTCCACCTCTAGGCCCTCGCAGGGTCTTATGTGTAGTACTGGTGATGACATCGCAATATTTCATTGGCGAGGGATGTACGCCTGTTGCCACGAGTCCGCTTGGATGAGCAATATCCGCCATGAGATACGCTCCCACAGAATCTGCAACCTCTCTAAAATCTTCAAACTCAATAAATCTAGGGTATGCACTTCCTCCACAAATGATGAGCTTGGGTCTATGCTCCAATGCTAAACTTTTTATCTCATCAAAATCTACTCGCCCAGTTTCTTTGGACACATGATATGAAATTGAATTATAAAGTTGACCTGAAAAATTCACCATGCTGCCGTGAGTAAGATGTCCACCATGGGCAAGGTCAAGTCCCATTATCACATCACCTGGTTTTAGAAATGTCATAAAAACAGCCATATTGGCCTGAGAACCTGAATGAGGTTGCACATTGACATAATCTGCATCAAAAAGTTTCTTCAGACGATCACGAGCCATATTCTCAGCCTCATCAACAACCTCACAACCACCGTAATAACGTTTGCCTGGGTAACCCTCTGCATATTTATTGGTCATCACACCACCAGCCATCTCCATCACAGCCTCACTGGTGAAATTCTCTGAGGCTATCAATTCCAATGTGGATTCTTCTCTAACAGCCTCCCTTTCAAGAATATGAAATAACTCGGGATCGCTATTTTCCAAATGATTCATTTTCTATTTCCAGCCGTCTTCTGCCTTCAATGATTCAGTGACCCAATCATAGTCTGAGGTGGTAGCAGATATACTTCGATTTCTCTTTACCTTATCTTCCGCCATGAACCATTGTGCTTTCCCATATAGAATATCTTTTTCATTTTCCTTTAACCAGGTGCTCTTGGATAATCCTCTATAACCCTTCTTCTCTGCTTTGACAAAATAGTCATACGCAAGCTTTGCGATCAATCTATCATCATTGGTAAAAGGGTTCTGGCGAAAATTGTCCCAACCATAATAGTAGACCTTGCCTTTTTGACCCAGCCCATTACCACTCTTATTATCAAGACTGACTGCCTTGTCTGCCCATTTGAGTGCCTGCCTATAATCATTATTCTCAAGATATGCATCAGATATATTAATTGCAATGCGACCATCTCTTGGATCGATCTTAAACAACTCCTCATATGCCTTTGCGGCTCGACCAAGATCATCTACTGCCTTAGTAGCCTCCGCCAATTTTCTGTAGGCTCGTTTACTACTAGGGTCTTGTCGTATAAGCTCATCCAGTACTGGTATGGCATCCTCATATTGATCGGCCTGGGTCAATCTATCTGCATAGTCCAATCCATAACTTAGATTTGCAGGGTTGTCCTCATATCTCTTTCTATAAACATCAAGGGGGTCCCTCCCGCTACTTTCAAATGCCATTGCTAATTCGCTTTGGGCAATCTCATTCCCTTCATCTAGTTTAAGGATCTTCTCTAGGATGAATATCTGATCATCATAGCGTTCATTTTCCTTATATAGCTTAGATAGTTCATTCATTATAGTGACATCCTCAGGAGCCATTTCAACTAGTCTTTCATATTCTATTATCTCTTGTTCGTTTTTACCCTGTTTCTTATACGAATATGCTAATCTTTTCCTTAACTCAACATTATCAGGCAACTTTTGTAGACCATCAAGAAGCACGTACTCAGAACTATCAAATTTCCCCATCTGCTCATATGCGATCGCATAATATTGATAGATCTCTTGAGGAGGTGCAAAATTGGGATTCCACTCATCACAATCAAGGGTAGTTATTTCTTCATATATCTTGACCGTTTGCTTCCAATCTCTATTTCTATAGTATTCTGCTGCGCTGCTCATCAGACGAGGACATCTAACTTGTCTAAGGGAGTCCAACCGTTTCTTGTCTTGTGCGGAAGAGGTGCCTGCACCAGATGGTGGAACACACATGATCATGATCATCATTCCTGCCAATAGTGATATCAACTTCGTATGCTTCATTTTTATTTTTGTCTCCTTTTAACGAACCAAATATCAGCCAGACTGATACCAAACTGGATCTGTTGTATGAATTCTTTTCCTGGGACATCAGAATATTTCCTATGACCAAAATAATAACTTATATCAATCTGATTTCCTACCGGTTTGAACTTGAATCCAAGTCCAATGGAAAAACCTAATTCCACTATGTCATTATCATCAATTTTCAATGAATGTTGAGAGTGGGAAAACCCGCCCTTAAAAGAGAATTTATCAAAAACCCCAAGAGAATAATTGTCAGGATAATATGATAGAGATGCTTTAATTGAGTTTGTACTCTTTATCCAATTTGACATGGGGTTTCTCAGGATTGAATCATCGTTCTTGGCATCATCTTTCATACTACCTATTTCAATTGCCAATGCTGTTCTATCATTAAACAATTTATTAATTCCAACCTTATAACCATTTGGATCGTGCATGTTCTGAACCCTTGTCTCTGGTGAGGAACTGACACTATCAGGAAAGGGGAAATCGTAATACGGCGGATCATAATCATGATATCCATCTCCATCCACATCATCAAAAAGATACTTTTTCTCCACTGCTGATTCGAGAGGTTTTAGTGAGTAGGTGATTTTAGAGAATAATGTCAGGTCATCTAATAATGAGAGCCCAATATATGCATCATTGATCAGACCATTATATCTCATTCTAGAACTTTGCACCACTGAACTACCACCAAAATTAATTGACTCATTTTGCCTTGCAGAGCCAAATAGGATATTATAATTAAACCCAAATGAGACTCTATCATTCAGTTTGTAAGAGGTACTTATCTTAAATGATAATATGCCACCTGATCGATCAAATGACCGTGTATAGCCATAGGTAGTATCAAATGCTTGAAAAGATAATGTATCTTGATCTATTAGTTTGATTCTTTGGTCTATATACGGAGACAATGAAAGCCCAATGGATGAAATTGATTTTATCGGCACGACCCATATGGCATTAGATAGGCTAGAATATCCATTTGTAGCAGATGGTTCTTTTAATGAATTCTCATTCCCACTGTATGAGACAGAGAGATATGCATATTTCAAATTATGCCAAGTTGAGGGATTGGAGAGCGATACTCCTCTATGGAACGAAGGTGCCAATTCAGTTGTACCATCTACCGCATTTCCTAAACCCTGATTTTGGTTGAAGTGCCCTATCCCCAACCCATTCATTCTACCCTGAGAGAAACAAAGGGAAATAAATAGAAAAATGAATAATATTTTATTGGTTCGTAACATAAACTATTTCAAGTCTCATGGTCTGTCCCTTATCAAACCAAATAGATTCAAAGGGATCATTTTTCTCATTTGCAATGAGTTTAAAACCAAGATTTGTGACATTTCCAAGAGTGATATTCTGCATTATATCCTTTAGAGATAATATACATGATCCATTTTCAGCATCTGTAGAGACTCTGTATGGATAGCCAAGTGCCTCATAGGGGTCACTATCATATACATTGACAGTATCCACTGACAAACTATCACTCTCTATGGGGTCAAGAATCACATTATATGATAAACTAGTGAGAGTTGTATCATATGTTAGAATAAGATCTGCAGAACGAATCACAGACCCCAGAGGCAAGAAATTCTCTGCTATAGGTATATTAAGCACAGATCGTAGCCCCAATCCATTACTAAGCCATATGAAATTTTCATCAGAGACGACCTCACTAGGTTCAATGATCGATAGGTCGCCATTGGAATAGACTATTTTTGATGTGTCAACTATGATCGTTGAATCACCTGAATCATCTGTCAACCTATAATACATAATGACTTTGGGATCCCTATCACCAGTTGTGGCTTCCTCACTGAAGAGTTCTATGAAATTTGAATCGCTATTCACGAACTGCATAGCGAATGACCTCACAAGATCAGGCTTGGACCAGACGAGGTTGGAGTCAAGAGTATCTGACAAAACAGTTAATAAAGTGTCAATGTTCCACACCAATTCAGTAAAAAGATAATCGCCATATGTCTCACTACTGGTATCAGATTCATCACTATTGGTTCTTAGATATGGTCGCCCCAGATCGTGCCATTCCGAATTTGAGAAACCTGAAAAATCAAGATAGGTACTTGAATTTTCATCAAACTGAGAGTCTGGATGAAAAAATAGATTTGGAGTAGAACTTGTAGCTAATAAACTGTCCTTCGAATAGACTATGAAACGAAGACTATCCACCACAATGGTGGAGTCAAAAGGGAAACTCCAATAAAGTGAATTAGGAATTTCAATAAAGGAGACTGGGATGTCTAAACCATTTTTATTCCCTAGATACAATCTCTCATTCGTGCCAAGATTAGGGGCTACATTGTAGTTCTGAGTATTTATATCATATATGGTGAGTGTATCAATGACCAACCCGCTATGGTCAAGATCAGAGGTCAAAGGGTCTTCTGAACAATTATAGACAATGAAGATTAGAGGTAATAGATTGAGAATTCTCAGAATTGGAATACGTATTTTCATAATAAAATGATTATACGAAGACTCAATCAGAAAGTTTCTTTAATACTTGATCCATTTCATCTGCAATTATTTGGTAATCAGGTTCTTCATCATCTGACCATTTTATCACAGATACTTTTTTCTTATTTGCTGCAATGCCCGGTTGTTTTAATAATTTTTTTGAAATGGCATCCGATGGTTTATCAAAGACAATGATCGAGTCAGCTTGGAAGGCACCAACATCAAAGACATTGAGAGTGTTCCCCTTTAACGATTTATCAATCGGGACCTCAGCCAATTCTAGATCTTTCCTTGATATATCAGCATACTCATTCAGGTCATGAACCACCATCACGGTCTTTATATTTTTATAGAACTCATTTATTCCCTCAAAATGCTTTTTGAACATTCCTGGAACCAAAGCACTTTGCCAACCATTACAGATAAAGATATCTGGTGACCAAAACAGGTGTGGCAGTGTGCTTAAGACAGCCTTGGAAAAATAAGCATAGCGTTCACCATTATCAGCTAATATTCGACCATTTTTCGATTTATACACCAAATTAGATAAAGGCTGAAACCAATGATCATCCTCAAGGAAATATACCTGCACTCTTGTCTTTGGTATGAATGCACTCTTGGCACTGGCAACTTGATTTTGGCCATTGAATTCAAAGGGGATCTCTCTCAATCTGATCACCTCTCTTAGGATATATTTTCTTTCACTTACATAGCCATACTTTGGTATGACCGTTCTTATATCATGTCCCTTTCCTTGCAGAGCAAGAGGCACCTTAGTTGAGAATTCAGCTAATGACGTGACATTGGCGAACGGAATGATCTCTGTGGTCAAATAATATAGTTTTTTAGGCATTAAGAGGTTTTATATAGGTTAATTAACAGATAATTGCTTTAGAGCTTCTTTGGCTTTTGGATAGTATTCACTTCCTGGAAAATAATCAACTAGTCGTTGAAATTCTTCTCTTGCTTTTTGAACATTGCCTATGCTTTGATAAGAGAGGCCAATTTTCAATTGTGCATCATCATCCTTATCTGTACCAGCATAGGTGAACACCTTTCCAAACTCAATGATCGCTCTTTTAAAATCTTTTTGGGAATAAAAACACTCAGCAAGCCAATACTGGCTATTGTCAGCCAAGTCATTTGTGGCATCAGACGAGACCAAGGTCTCGAAACCGGATATAGCTTCTGAAAAATTCTGATTTTGGAAATGACCAAGGCTAGACATATATGTTTTTTTGTATTCAGCGGAGTTGAACCTAGGCTCTGATGATATAGGCTCTCCAGATTTGAGCTTTGCCATTTCATTATAACTATTTGTCAAGGTCACTATCTTATTTTCAACCAGTACTAGTTTATTGAAAATTTCCAAGGCAGTACTATCCATATATTTTGCCTGATTGTCCAAATTGGCAATTTTATTACTGAGTGTATTGATCCTTTTTAATATGACCAAAGTAATTGAATCCTGCTGTGCTTTACTTTTCACCGCTTGTTTGAATGCAGACATTAATTCTGGTAAGAGGATTTGGTTATCCAATTCAAGAGAGTCGACCATGACTCTCACTCGGTCTATCTTCGCATTTAATCTTTTTAACTCCCTCTTTGGATCCTTGCTTTGTCCAAGTGTAATGGATGACATGACCATTAATGGTAAAATTGATATAATAAGGTATTTGAATCGATTTGACATTTAATTAGCTCTTTTTTTTCGGCAAAATCGGTACTGAACTTACCGTTTACTCTAGTTCCATCAAATAAATTTATCAGTCAGCATAATTCACGCTGAGATTTATAACAAGTCCGACCATCAGATAACTAGAAATTAAAAATGATCCTCCTGCAGAGATAAAGGGAAAGGGGAGTCCCTTAACAGGTATAAGTCCTACGGTCATTGCAGTATTCACAAACACATGCGCAAGAAGGATCGATCCAATTCCAATTAAAGCGAGACTAGAGAATCTATCCTTTGATAAGAATGCTCTTTTCAAAATTCGAGTAATAAGATATCCAACCACTAACAAAACTATCGCTATCATCACAAAACCCATCTCTTCACCAATAACTGATAAGATAAAATCTGATTCTTGCACAGGAAGGAATTTTAAATGAGTTTGAGTTCCTGCACCCCAACCCTTGCCGAGTACACCTCCAGAGCCAATTGCGGTCTTGCTTTGAATAACTTGATATGCAACACCTAGTGGATCCTTTTCTGGATTTAAGAATGAGATTATCCTACTCTGTTGGTATGGAGTAAGAGAATTCCATGCAAATGGAGATATAAGGCCAAGAAAAATATTTCCAAAAAAGAATATTACTGACATCGCGAGAGTCTGCCTGGCCCCTATGATCACTGCTCCCAAGACAAATGCCCAAATGGTAAACGAAAGGGTTTGAAAAGCAGTCAACATGCTAAATATTGGAGCAAGAAGTAGAAAAAGATAAAAAGGTCTGGCTCCAGACCAATATAGCATAGGTAAAACTGGTACAAGCATTACAATGGCAGTACCTAGATCAGGTTGTTTCATCACAATAAGTGAAGGAATAAGCACAAATCCTATTGGAATGATTATTGAACGAAATTTTTTCATCTGGATCGTATGATCTGAAAGGTATCTTGCAAGTGCTATGGTAGTAAAGACTTTCGCAAATTCACTTGGTTGGATCTTAATTGGTAAGCCTAAGTTCAACCAACGAAATGTATTAGCATGCAATGAACCAAAAAATGGTAACAAAACAATTACTATTCCAATAAAGTATAGTGGATAAGAATATTTATGTATTGTATATCTTGGAATGATCACAATGAACAATGACAAGCATATTGCAGGAATTAAAACTAGAAGCTGTTTATTGAATGGATTAGCAAGAAACCCGCCCTCTTGATGCTGTGAGATACTATTCAATACGATCAGCCCTATGCATGACAAAAAAACGACAGAGCCAATAATGCTAAATGGTAGCTCTTTGTACTGATTAGATCTAGTACCTATCATTTCATAGATATTGAATTTGTGTTTTTCAGATCAAATAAAATATTATTAAATACCTTTTTTGCTATTGGGGCTGCAACTGCACCACCAGAGCCAGCATTTTCTAATAAAATTACAGTGGAAAATTTTTGACCTTCATAATTCATCCATCCAATAAACCATGCATGATCATCACCATGAGGGTTTTCAGCAGTGCCAGTTTTACCAAAAACGTCAACACCACCAACAAGAGGGTCTGCATTCTTTCCTGTACCATTTGCATGCATCACAACTTGTTTCATATCAAAAACAATTCTATCCCAAACTTCTGAATCTAAAGTTAGATCTTTACTATCATTTTTTTGGTTTGGAAATACAAGATATGGACCATTCGCTTCACCTCTAGTAGCCAATATATTGATATAATTGAATACCTGTATGGGAGTGACCAATATCTCTCCCTGTCCAATACAAAAATTCAATAAAGCTCCTTTACTCCAACCAGAACGTCCATAACGTTCATTCATATATTTTGTAGTTGGAATAGTGCCCTTGTATTCTCGTTCAATATCAATACCTGTAACATCCCCAAAGCCAAACAATCTAAAGTAATTCGCCAGTTTATCTAGTGCATAATACTGAATTGTCTTATAAAAATAAATGTCACAGGATTGCGTTATTGCTGAAGTAAGATCAACATTACCATGTCCATGGGTATACCAACAACCAAAGACTCTATCGCCATATTGATATGACCCATCGCATTTCAATAAGGCATGGGGGTCAAAATCTTGATTATCTAGCAGTATGGCCTCGGTTATCATCTTCACAATTGATCCTGGTGGATATAGGCCTTGATTGAATCTATTTACAAGCGGTTTATTTGGGTCATACAGTACATTATTCCAATCTTGTTCACGAATTCGACCAGTAAAAAGATCTGGTGAAAAATCCGGTTTACTGACCACTCCAAGGATCTCACCTGTTTCAGGAATACCAACTATTACCACCCCTCTCTTCCCATCCATTAGATTCTCTAGAGAATATTGAATATTAATATCTATTGTGGTAATAATATTCTTGCCAGGTTCTGGGTCTAGTGGTGGGAAATCATCAACATATCCAACTTCCCTTCCAAAGGCATCCACCTGATAAAATTGTATTCCATGGGAACCTTTCAAATACTGTTCATAACTCTTTTCCAGACCACTCCATCCAATAATATCACCAAATTCATAATCTGCAGGATTGTTTAAAGACTGACGGATATCTTTATCAACCTCCTTTACATAGCCTAGAATATGAGATGCCCTTACTTTAGAAGGAAAATATCTTTCTGGAAATTGTTGGTAATACACCCCTTCAAGATTTAAAATATTTTCTTCCAATCTTGAGATTTGACTGAATGTCAAATCTTTTGCCAATCTTGCTGGAATAAATCTTCCACGATAATACTTTTTATAATTTTTCAGTAAGCTACTTGGTTTTACCCCTAGAGTTTTTGATATGAGTGCAAAAGTCTCCTCTTTATTGGGTAATTCTCCAGGTACAGCATTAAGAATATATGTTGGTAAGTTATCTACTAGTATTTGTCCATTTCTGTCAAGGATCAATCCTCTAGGAGCTGATGTAGTGACCTTTCTAATCCTATTTGTATTGGCTTTTTTTGAATATTGATCATAGTCAAGTATTTGCAACTGAAAAAAACGTGCAATTAAAATGAAGATCAAACAAATTGTTATTCCAACAGCCAGAAAATATTGTCGGACAGAGGCAATATTATCTGCTTTTAACATCGTTCAATTTGCTTATAGGATAAATAAACTGCAAAATACCAACAAATGATATGGAATAAATAGCTGTTCCAAACCATTTTCCCCAAAATATTTGTCTATCTATTTCCCATAGGTCTTGATATTGGACACTACAATAGATAAAGAATTGAAAGAATAGTATGGCAATCCATGAAAGAGAAAAATAAAATGGATTGAGCCTAGATCTATAATGATATAGTCCACCTGCTAAATACCCTGTGATCGTATACGATAACGGGGATAATCCAAAAAAGGTCCCGCTACCTGATAGGTCTACAAGCAAGCCAAATAAAAAACCAGCACCAATCCCCATTGTTCGTCCATAAACCAAACTCCAGTACAATATTAAAATGACACAAAAATCAGGCCTAACTGTATTGATTGAAAGAAAATCGCTAAATATGATTTGTAGTAGCCAAACAGAGACAGCTAGGGGAATCAGTTTAATCCACTTCATTTATTTTCTCTATAATAACAAATACATACTGAAATGCACTCATATCATTTGGAAGTGTAACATTGACCACCTTCTGGAAACTGCTTCTATCTTCATATACACCTTCAACAGTGCCTACAGGTAGACCAGGAGGATAAATATCACTAAAGCCTGAAGTGACAACTTTATCTCCAATATTGATCAAAACATTTTTTTGAACTTCCCGGATTTGCGCAGTGCTACCCCTCAAAATTCGCATAATACCTGTTGCCCCACTAGGAAGTATCCTAACACTTAAACGAAAGTTTGTATCTGTAATAAGTTGAACAATAGACGCTTTATCTCCTGATTCAATGGTCTTTCCAATGATTCCTTTTGGTGTGAGAACAGCTTGATTCTTACTAATGCCATCATTCTTTCCGCCATCTATTACAATCGATAATAAGTTTGGCTGGATCCCTTTATTTACTACCCTTGCAGGCCTTATCAGCAGTTTGGTCTGTCTTTTAAAATCAAGCATGCTGAGCAATTCATCATTTTCTTTTTGAAGGTTCAACATCGACTCAACCTGTAAGGATAGTGACAGAGTTTTCTCACGAAGAAGCTGGTTCTCTCCCTCGAGATACATTAGTGATTTTGCCAATGCCACAGGAGAGGAGACAAAAGAGATAACCTCAGCTGCCTTGCCTCTGATGTTCCCCATTTTGGGGTCATCATTATTTAATAGCAGAATAAAAGATAATAATAAGGTAAGTACAAATAAAAAGTGGTCTTTATGTCTGACAATTGCCAGGTAGAAACTGTACATACACCTCTAGAGAAGTACAGCTTCGTACTTATTTAAATTTTCTAAGACCATTCCAGTTCCTTTTACCACTGATAATAGCGGATCTTCAGATACATTGACAGGGACATTAGTGCGCTCACGAATGATCTGGTCAATTCCTTTCAGTAAGCTTCCACCACCTGCTAGAATAATTCCTCTTTCCAGAATATCCGCTGCAAGCTCTGGAGGCGTCTGTTCAAGACATCTTTTCACTGCCTCAACAATCTGATTTACTGGATCTTTCAAAGCCAAACGTACCTCATCGGAAGAGACCTCTATTGTTTTTGGTATGCCTGACACTAGGTCTCTACCTTTAACTGCAATGTCAGCAGATTTCATTTTCATAGCAGATCCCACGGTTTTTTTTATCTTTTCACTCATCCCCAAACCAATCTCTAGCTTGTGCTCATTCCGAAACCATTGTAGTACAGCCTCATCCATCTCATCTCCAGCTATTCTAATGGTTTCTTTTGTGACCACGCCATTTAGTGAAATAACTGCTATTTCTGTGGTGCCGCCTCCAATATCGACAATGATATTACCTATCGGCTTGCTAATATCAAGTCCTATCCCGATTGCTGCGGCAACAGGCTCTTCTATCAGGTAAACTTCTCTTGCATTGGCTCTTTCACCAGAATCTTTTACGGCGCGTCTTTCAACCTCAGTAACACCTGAGGGAACACAAATAACCATCCTCGGTCGCGCTAAACGATTTAAATTAATTTTCCTAATAAAACCCTGCAACATACCATCTGTCATCTTGAAATCTGCGATAACACCATCTTGCAATGGTCTTATTGTCTCTAACTCTCTGTGAGTTTTACCCAGCATTGCCTTCGCCTCATCACCAACAGCAACTATTGAATCAGTGAGGACATTCCGGGTCACTATAGATGGTTCATTCACAACGATGCCCCTACCTTTAAGCCAAATAAGTGTATTTGCAGTTCCAAGATCTATGGCAACATCGCCAGAGATCCAGTGTAGAACATTGGGGATTTGAAAGGAGGACATATTTTATAATCGTTTAAATTGATATGAACACGGGTATAAGTTACATAGAAAACACAAAATATTTACCTTAGCATTTCTTATTTTTCACTTCTTGCCTTTTCCAACCCTATCTTGCTTAACTCATCTGCTCGCGTATTCTTTTCTCTTCTAACATGAGAAATACTCCATTCATTAGTTTTCTGTAGTTCTGACAATACCTGGGCATGTAGGTTTTTCATTCTCTCATTCTTTACCTTGTAAATACCCAAAACCTGCTTTACTACTAATTCGCTATCTGCATATATTTTTACATTTGTAAAATTTAGATTACAGACTACCTTAATACCTTTGATCAAGGATAAATATTCAGCTTCATTATTTGTTTTGTCAAATAAAGGCTCTGAGAAACAAGCCAATTCTTGATCATTCAAATAAACGACGCCTCCTATACCTGCAGTTTTCGAATGAAGATCAGAAGCACCATCCACAAATAATACGACTTGTTGATCCGCACTGTTTTTGATATCTATCATATCATCCAAGGTATCTCTATCTATAGCATTTAAACCATCTAATTTCATAGCGTTTCTAATGGCATTGATCTGTTTCGTATTTAAATCAGTCATTTCATATTCCAACATGAGGATTGGGGCCCTCTTGCACAGGACATTCTTCCCAGTAATAGCACCATTTACAAAGCATTGATTTCTTTGGCATAAACTCTTCCTTTCTTATTATCTTGGACCTTATTTGATCAATGACCATTATTATTTTCTTACCTAGTCCATCCAAGTCAGATTGAGTTCGCTTTGATCGCACTATAACATTCTCTTTACTCTGCTGAAGAAAGTGCCAAACCAAAGTAATAGAACTAATATCGTGTCTTTCTTTTTCCAGACCAATTTGATAGAGTCCCAATTGCATATCTTCATCAGCCTCCTTTTGATCATAAGCGCGCTTCCCTGTCTTATAATCATGGATCATCCAATTGCCTTCATTATCTACATCCAATCGATCTACTACACCCTTTATCCTATAATCATCATTATCTTCGATCAAAAAATCTAATTCATATTCATTTGCATAAACATTATCATCAAAAGGCTGGTTTAATGCATAGAACTTTGTTAGACAGCTTTCACCAGTTCTGTAATAAAACGCAGCATATTTTTTCCATAGTGGGATATTCCTATCTCGATCAATTGGTAGTACCTGTTTGTTTATTATCGCTATTTTATCATGCCAATTATTTTCCCATTGGGAATAATGGTATTTCAAAATATTATCGTAAGATATTATTGAATCTAATTTCTTTTGATTATAGAGATATTCTATCGTCTCATGTACCCTCTTGCCCATAAACGCTTCAATTCCCTCATCCTTTTTAAATATTCTATCTATATAACGAAATTGAAATTGAGCTGGGCATTTTTTGAAGGATTGAATTGAACTATATGAAAAATATGCTGGCATCATAGCCCTGCTCCAATAAAAGGTGTATCCAATCGATAATCACCAAAACCATTTTGGTCACGAAAGACGAATTGTTTATTTATTTTGAAATAGTTCCATATTTGATAGATAGCGGAATTTCCGGCTGTGGGATTTGATCGCTGTATCTCATCAGGAGGCCCAAATAATATATAGATCATTCCACGATCAGTTTCCCAACCTGGTTGCCATCCAGAAAAGTGTTCATTCACATATCCTACCCTTTGAAAATACTCCTCCATTAATTCATTATGTTCAGTATCGGGGGTTGGATCCCTTTCTTTCCAGAGTTGATAAAACAGTTGTTCCTTATCTTCTTTTAATCTGGCTTTTAATACCTTTCTCTCATCATTGGAAAGAATGTATCTCATTTGCCTGATCGCCACCTCAACATCATCTACATAACTCGAGATACCAGGTTTATACCTAGAAAAACTGATCTCTTGCTCATCCACCTTCTTTCCCTGAAAAAGAGAAATTCGAAAATCATTTTTCAATGAATTGAATTTTACAGATGGAATAAAAATATTCTCACTAAAATAGCCTGATCTACCATCGCCTGTAAATTTCTGTATCAATGAATCATTAGCAGTTCCATTTGTGAGAAATATATTTATCTCATAGTCACCTTTATCAACAAAACCGGATATCTTCAGATCAACACCTAACCCAATCTCCTTCACCCTATAACCACGAGTGGGGATTTTATCTTTATTAAACCCCCAGTCACCTGGAAGATCTAACATAAAGATAGGACTCAGTAGAGAAGGCTTTTTTCCCAATGGTCTTAGATCGATGTTCTTCCTTAGAATCCCTTTTTTTCTAGTATCTAGATCTTGCAACTCACCTACAACCTCATAGCGGTTACCTATTGGCACATTAAATTCAGTAAAATGCTTTTTATTCTTCATCATTGATCTAGTATCCGAATAGAGATCGACTTGGATGGAATCTGACCATATAATATGCTCAATATCCTTTCCTTTCTTATCCCTTATACTCAAAGATGCTTGATAGTAAGCAGAGTATGAGTCACCCTCCTTGACAAATTGCAATGAGTAATATGGAATTTCCATAAACGTGACAACTTTAACAGAATCCGAATGTATTGCATCAGGAAATGGAGCCAACACAAATTTTTCGACATTGATCCTAGGCTTTTTTGAGTGCCTTGATCTTTGAGGAAATAAGGCAACCGACCCAACAACAAATAAAATGAAGAATGTCAATATTCTATTCACAGGTCTCTCTTCCACAAAAATTTAATTAGCCCATTAGAGGTCCCCAACCAGATCTCTTTCCCATTGAGGATGATATCGTTGACCTGACCTATGAATGGAAAAACATAATCTCTTACTAGACCAGTTCTTTTATTGATCTTTATCAAACCACTATCCACACCTAGAAATATAAATTTATCATTCAATGCCATCGAGAATACATTCTCACTACGATATACGCCTGAGATGAACATAAGGTCCCATACTTTTTCTTCAATATCAAATTTAGTGATCCCAATATCGCTCACAACATATATTACATTATCATATTCCTCAATTGAAACAACATTTCGAATTAGTTCAGAATGATTTTTCCTTCCTAGATCTGATATTTGCAATAATTGTGACTGAATATTAGAATATATATATACGCCTGATCTCGTGCCTAGCCACAATCTGTTGTCAATACTGTCAATATCAAATATGGATATATTTTCAAATATGTTTTCTATGCCGATGGGGTCTTCACTTAATGTAGATCTCTCAATTCTCCCCAATCCTCTGGATGAGCCGACCCATATGTGCGTCTCATTACCATATATATCAAAGATCTGTCCAGGAGGCACACCTCTATCTTGCCCTAGAGTACGCCAATAATCATCCTTCTCATTGTGGTAGAGGATTATGCCCTCACCACCGGCCCACAGTTCATTATTAGAGTGATATAATGAATAGATTGGTGTAGGTGTCATATTGATCGTCTCTTCAAATGGAAAATGAATTGAAGATGATGATCGCAAGTTATACTGTGATATCCCTTTTGATGACACGAAATCCTGACTACCAATGTATAGATCATCTTCTGCATGGAACAATGATCTTACATCTGTATTATTTAAATGAATAGATATAGGAGAAAATGATTCCATTGTCTTGGACCCATGAAATATGGTCCCCTCTCTAGTACCAAAATAAATATTACCGTGGTTGCCAATAAAACCTGTAGCTATGCTTGTTCTTCTTCCAAGCCTATCAATTAGCTCATTGCCATTAAACATCCAGCCATCTAACATACTATAATTTTCAAATATTTCTCTTAGACCTTTCTCTCCTTTGTAGGGACCACTACTCCATTTGATATCAAGTTCATCAGGGTTAGGGTAGATGCCAATCATAATACCTGATGAGTGATCGATCTTTACGTATGATGACCGTGCTTCTAACCAAACATAGTCGCTACTTGAACCTATTCTATCAATATGGTCAAACTTAGATAGGCCAAGTGTCTCCAGTTCAAAAGCATACCAATCTCCCTCTCTTGAAAAGGAGTATTGCAAATGTTTGGGAGATGCTGCCCATAAAAGGCCAGTCACAGTATCAAAATGAATTGCATCAATGGAATTATCCTGAAGCCCTTGAGCCGTTGTGAGTGGTTCATCAAAATAATTACCATATAGATTGAATCGTTTTATTCCGCCTGAATGCGTAGCGATATATGCGAATGTGTATCCTTCGGTGATTGAATTAACTTCTCCAGACCCCCTATAAAGGACCCAATCAAAGGGTCTAAATCTTGAGTCTGGTTGGCTTTTTGTATGACCAATAATAAGAAAAAAGAATAAAACAGATATAAAATGCCTAGGCATATAATTATTTGTTAATCTTTTATGAACATGGTAAACAGTTATTGTCTTCTTTGGCTTCTTTTCCGGTTTCTTGATCGGTTATTATTACGATTACGATTTTTCTTATCATTTCTTTGATTACTATTGGAGTTTCTGGCAATACCAGAACGAATCTTCCAAATATGTCCATGATCCAAGTAGATAAGTACGGATGCAAAATGTTTTATATTTATGTCTGATGGAGCAGACAGTATTATGGTTGTACCAAGTGTCCGGTTCATAGAAGTGATCTTAGCCCTAAAGTCCCTCTCCATTTTGTTATTAAAGTACACTCCATAATCATCGATCAATAGAACTCGTGGATCTTCTTCACAGGCGAGGATCATTCCCAGCCAATTTAGTTCACCTGAGGATATATCCTTCATGTTCCTATTCCATAGATTTTTAAAACTACCATCTTCGAAATACCGATTTTGAATTACATTTTTCTTTTTTCCAAATTTGGTTGCAATGTAAGAAGAGACTGTTGAGTTGGGAGTCTTCAGTGATAATTCTTTGGTATAGAAGACATCATCAGGGGGTCGAATCTTTCCAAGCCAATTGGTCTCGTAAGGACTATCATCATAAAGAACAGTACCTGAAGATTCCTTTTCACAACCAGCTAGAATATTTAGTAATGTTGATTTACCACTACCTACATTACCAACTATCCCATAAATAGTGCCTGGATGTATATCCAATTTCTTGAGATTCAAAGCACTGCTTGATCTATGATCCTTTTGAAGATCATTGACCTTGAATATCAATCTTTTCATTTTTGCCATTTTCTAAATTCCTTTTAGAACCAGTGGTTCCATAAAAAGAGAAAAGAAAATCAGAAACGATAAATTATTTTATTGTAGCTCCAACCATCTTTCAGCATCAATGGCTGCCATACAACCTGAACCAGCAGCTGTTATTGCCTGTCTGTATGTATGATCTTGGACATCTCCACAAGCAAAGACACCATCAACGTTAGTGTATGTGGAATTAGGCTTTGTTATGATATATCCAGATTCATCGAGATCAATAGTGTCTTTGAATAGAGACGTGTTGGGGACATGACCTATTGCTATAAAGATACCGTCACAATCTTCCTTGTGAACCTCGTCCGTTTTTGTATCTTTTAGTATAACCGACTCAACACCCATCTCTTGCGAACCAATGATATCATTAACAGTCGAATTGTATTTGAATGATATCTTCGGGTTGGCTATTGCTCTCTCAACCATGATCTTAGATGCACGAAACTCTTCACGTCGATGAACAACAATGACATCAGACGCAAACTTTGTCAAGAAGGTAGCCTCTTCCAGCGCTGAGTCACCTCCTCCCACTACCAGAACCTTCTTATCTTTATAGAAGAATCCATCACAGGTTGCGCATGCCGATACTCCATGGCCCATAAGCCTGGACTCTGAATCAAGCCCCAATAACCGGGCAGATGCACCGGTTGATATAATTATCGCTTCTGCAGAATATTCATCATCATTGACATAAACCCTATATGGGCTCTTGGACAGATCAATCCTATCAACAGTTTTGAATAAACACTCTGCACCAAAGCGCTTCGCCTGTTTTCTAAATGCATCCATCATATCTGGACCCATGATTCCATCTGGAAATCCAGGATAGTTTTCAACATCTGTCGTTATCGTAAGTTGGCCACCTGGCTGTGAGCCTTCAAAAACGATAGGATCAAGGTTTGCCCTTGCTGCATAGATCGCTGCAGTTAGTCCTGCAGGTCCTGACCCAATGATTATAATCTTCCGCTTCATTTCCCTTTGTATTGTTTAATTAAATAATTTCATTCAAAATATCAGTTATGTTCCCTTTTGGAACAGCACCGACCATTTGATTGACAACTTCCCCATTTTTCATAACTAGAAGCGTGGGGATACTTCTAACACCATATTTCATGGCGATATTCTGATTTTGATCTACGTCAACCTTCCCCACCTTTACCTTACCATCATATTCGCCTGCTATTTCATCGATGACAGGTGCGATCGCCTTGCATGGACCACACCAAACAGCCCAGAAGTCTATTAGTACTGGAAGGTCGGATTGAGCAACGTCTGAATCAAAATTTTGTTCTGTGAATTCATATACATTAGGTGACATTGTATTTAATACTCCAAAATGTTAATAAAAAATAGAATATAAATTAGTTTAACTATTTAGGCGTTTGGTAACATATTTTCAATATTTCTATGGTTATGAATGGTCTACGCCATCGATCACTTCATGACATAATGATCATTGAATCAATATATCAACCTCAAAGGCGATCTTTCTTTCATCGATCAAGATCTCATCGATCAAGATCTTATCATCATATAAATTTTCTCCAGTCAAACTTATAATCGCATTGAGTATTTTGTAGCTAATTGCCTTTGAAATTTGAAAGCCATAACTAGTGGTTCTTTGCAATTGTTGATCTTGTAATTGATTGGATCCATCAATGAATGTCATATTTCGTTTTCCCTTTGTTACCGCCAAAAAGTTTAGATCAAAAAATTTATTATGAATAAAGATCTGATTTTTGATCATACCACTAGGAAGGAGTTGGAATTTCAAATTATCACTTCCCCCATAGGCTGCTATAGTCGAACTAAATCTAAAACGCTGGACATAAGGCTGTAATTCAAGGTGTATGCCAATCCCTGATCTGCCCGCTCTTCCAACATTAAATGGTAAGTTCATTGAGTTACCAACTAGTGGTATTTGCTGTATTTTATTTTCATATTGGTGACTGAATAGGTTCATCTTTATAAGATAGGACCATTCATATTTTTCAAATTTGTTATTGTGGGAGAATGCCATATCAAAAGAAGAACGATTCTCTGGCATTATATCATTTTCCTCATTCCTCAGAAATGAATATATACTACCCTTTATCACATCCTCTAAGTAGGGTACATTACTTGATTCACCAAAGGCAACATACACAGAATTTTGTCCATTGTCTTTTTGGTCAACTATTGTGGTACTTAATTGAAAACCATGCTCATCCCAATAATTTGGTAAAATATCGATCTCAGAGGTTGGGTCCTTGACATCCGTGGTCCTTTCTTTACTAAATACCAATTTAATGTCTTTGAAATATGCATTCTTGCTTTTCTGATCTAGGAACAACTCTATTGAACCGGTCAGAATGGAGTTTTGCCTCTCGATCAATGCATTACCAGAATTCAGTACCCAATTAGAATTGATCAACTTTGATGAAGTGGAAAATGTGAGCAAATAGTTTGTTAAGTCCTTTTCAACTGAAAAACCTAGAGAGCTACACTTATCGTACAGATCAAGACTATCCAATTGATTATGGTTAAAACCAACTCTATCCTGGTAAAATCCATAAATATTTATTCGACCGGTCAATGGACTCCATTGGTCTATTTTTGCAATAAAACTATTTTCCTCAATAGATGATGAATCCTGACTTTTATAATTAAATTTATCTGCGGTATTTTGCAACCCCATGAAAGTTGCCTCAATGTTTTTTCTGTTTGTCATTCCAATATTTGAAAAATAATTATTTGTCTTGGTCATTATTTCTGTTTTAGCAGAGTCAGAGAAAAACGAACGATATTCTCGCTGTGATATACCTCCATTGATGGTCGCATATTTGATACCGATAGATCCAAAGCCATCAAGCCCTATATCATCTTGAGAGTTCTGGTATCTATTCAATTCTAGTTTGTTATCATATCTTATATTTGGCAGAAAATGGATTGATTGTGATGACGCAGAGAATTTACTGTAACCACCATCTGTAATGATCAATTCTGACAGTCCCTTCTCAGAGATAGGTGTAAGAGCCATTAACGGATCTCCGATGTTATTTATCTTTATATTACTATATAGAATATCAATTTCTTCATCGGGTGTCCCATCGATCATGAATGTACTCTCGCCATCCATCCTCTGATCTATTAAAATGGAATTATTCCAAAGAAGAATTGATTCAATACGATTCAATCCTCTACGCGACAGATCATCCATGTCATAGGACAATATGTTCTCTCCTTCCCTAGATAAAACGAATTTTATGGATGTATTGATAGAGTCCAAGTAATCTACCTCTATCACTTCAATGAGTTCCACCTCGGTGTCATTATTGAATGGTATGACATTCAAGGTGACCGAATGATAACCGCTAAGAGCAAAACTGATCTTTCTATCTTTAATGGGAATGACGAAGGAGAAGACACCATTTTCATCTGAAGTGGTAGTAGTCGATGATGGCAATGATACG